>ERZ827524.1361-NODE-1361-length-23523-cov-9.529444_pt1 | contig 23523 bp, 20 predicted proteins | sample MGYA00519702_ERZ827524 | MGnify/ENA primary metagenome ERZ827524 (study PRJEB31778, sample SAMEA3449341) | human gut metagenome | biome: human gut; feature: human-associated habitat; material: faeces | place: United Kingdom | collected 2010/2012 ...
CGCCGTCAACGGCGCGCTGGAGACCGCCCGTGCCGACAAGACCATCGGCAAGAGCCTGGAGGCTGAGGTGGACCTGACCGTTACGCCGGAGGATGGCTTCCTGGCATCCATGGACGCCGCCCAGGTGGCCGATCTGTTCATCGTCTCCCAGGTCCGCGTGGACGTGGACGCGGAGCAGAAGGTGGCCGTTCGCCCCGCCAACGGTGCCAAGTGCGCCCGCTGCTGGAAGGTCCTGCCCACCGTGGGCAGCGACAGCGAGCACCCCGACCTGTGCCCCCGCTGCGCCGCCGTGGTCAAAAAGCTTCCCGTCATCGAGTAAAAGACGCATAAAAAAGAAACCGCCTGGGGCGGTTTCTTTTTTATTCCTTCACCTGCTTCATGGACAGGCTGATGCGATGCTTTTTCTCGTCCACGTCCAGCACCAGCACCTTCACGATGTCGCCCACGGCCACCACCTCGGAAGGGTGCTTGATGAACCTGCTGCACACCTGCGAGATGTGTACCAGCCCATCCTGATGCACGCCGATGTCCACAAACACGCCGAAGTCGATGACGTTCCGCACCGTTCCGGTGAGCACCATGCCGGGTTTCAGGTCCTTCATGTCCAGCACATCGGTACGGAGGATGGGCGCCGGCAGGTCGCTCCGCAGGTCACGTCCGGGCTTCATCAGCTCCTTCACCACGTCCCGCAGTGTGGGCACGCCCACGCCGATCTCTTCGGCTACCTTTGCCTCGCCCATGGTCTGCACCTTCCGCATCAATCCGTCCACCGCGCCCCGGCGCACGTCTTCGTCGCCGCAGCCGCACAGGGCCAGCAGCTTCTCCGCCGCCCCATAGCTCTCCGGGTGTACGCCGGTGTTGTCCAGCACGTTTTTGCTCTCCGGCACCCGCAAAAAGCCCGCGCACTGCTCATAGGCCTTGGGCCCCAGCTTCGGAACCTTCAAAAGGCGCTTCCGGTCCGGGAAGGCGCCGTTGGCCTCCCGGTACGCCACGATGTTCTTCGCCGTGGTGCCGTTCAGCCCGGATACATAGCCCAGCAGGCTGGCGCTGGCGGTGTTCAGGTCAACACCCACGGCGTTGACGCAGTCCTCCACCACGCCGCATAGTGCCTCGTCCAGCCGCTTTTGCGGCATATCGTGCTGGTACTGCCCCACGCCGATGGCCTTGGGGTCGATCTTCACCAGCTCCGCCAGCGGGTCCTGTAACCGCCGGGCGATGGAGATGGCCGAGCGCAGGTTCACGTCGTAGTCCGGGAACTCCTCCGCCGCCAGCTTGCCGGCGGAGTACACCGATGCGCCCGCCTCGTTGACGATCATATAGCTGACGCCCGGAAGGCCCCGCAGCATCTCCACCGTCATCTGCTCTGTCTCCCGGCTGGCGGTGCCGTTGCCGATGGCGATGTGCGCCACACCGTGCTTTTTGCACAGGGCCGTCAGCTTGGCGATGGCCTCCCGCTTCTGGCGCTCGCCGTAGGTGGGGTAGACCACCGTGGTGTCCAGCACCTTGCCGGTGCCGTCGATGACCGCCACCTTGCACCCGTGGGCATAGCCGGGGTCCAGCCCCATGGTCACGTGACCCTTTACCGGCGGCTGGAGCAGCAGCGGCTTCAGGTTCAGCGCGAACTGCCCAATAGCGCCCTCGCTGGCGCTGTCCGTCAGGGCGGACCGCGCCTCGCGTTCCAGCGACGGATAGATCAGCCGGTCATAGGCGTCCTCGCAGGCGGCCTTGATGAATTCCATGGCCGCCGAGCCGGGCTTTACCACCGCCCGCCGCAGTGCCGGCAGCGCGGCCTCCCGGTCCAGCAATACCGTGACGGAGAGCAGCCCCTCTTTTTCGCCCCGGTTGATGGCCAGGATCTGGTGCCCCGCCAGCTTGGGAATGGCCTGCTCAAAGTCGTAGTACAGCCGGTACACGCTGTCCTCCTCCGTGGCGGCAAGGCTCCTCAGTCGTCCCTGCCGCATCAGCAGGCCCCGCAGTGCCTTGCGGATGTCCGCGTCGTCGCTGATGATCTCCGCGATGATGTCGTTGGCGCCCTGCAATGCGTCGGTCGCGGTCTCCACGCCCTTCTCCGGATCGATGTACGCCTGTGCGGCCGCCTCCGGCGCGGGACAGTCCTTCTCCTGCGCCAGCAGCAGCTGCGCCAGGGGCTCCAGCCCCTTCTCCCGGGCCACCGTGGCGCGGGTGCGCCGCTTTTGCTTGTAGGGACGGTACAGGTCCTCCACCTCCGCCAGCGTGGCGGCGCTGTCGATGGCCGCCGTCAGTGCTTCGGTCAGCTTGCCCTGCCCGTCGATGGCGGACTTGACCTCCTGCCGCCGCTTGTCCAGGTTCCGCAGGTATTGCAGCCGGTCCTCCAGCTTCCGCAGGGTGGTGTCGTCCATGGAGCCGTGCTGTTCCTTCCGATAGCGGGCGATGAACGGAATGGTGCTGCCCTCGTCCAGCAGGGCGATAACGTTTTCCACGTGCTGGACCGGCTGGCCCAGCTCCGATGCCAATATCTGTGCGATGCTCTGCATATGTGCTCCTTTCAGAAAGCTGTGCCCGCGCACGGCGCGGGCACAGACGCTTATTTACTTGTGATACAGGCTCTTGACCTCATATTTCGCCTCGCAGCTGACGTTGATGCCCAGCCGCTTGTACAGCTTGGCGTCCTCCTCGGAGATGATGACCGAGAAATGGGCCTCGCAGCCCCGCAGGTTCTTCAGCTGCGCCTGCACCATGGCCGCCAGGGGGTTTGTCAGACCGGAGATCGCCAGCGCGATCAGCACCTCATCCGAGTGCAGCCGGGGATTTCGGTGGCCCAGGCAGCCGGTTTTCATGGCGCTGATGGGTTCGATCACCGACGAGGGGATCAGGTCCAGCTTGTGGTCAATGCCCGCCATCTTCTTCAGCGCGTTCAGCAGCAGCGCCGCCGACGCGCCCAGCAGGGGGGAGGTCCGCCCGGTCACCACGCTGCCGTCCGGCAGCACCATGGCGCCCGCCGGCTTGCCGGTGGCCTCCGCCTTTTCCAGCGAAGCCGCCACCGCCGGGCAGATGTCCGGCGTCACGCCCGCCTGCTGCATCACCAGCTCCAGCTTCCGCACCACGCACTCGTCCGCCTGCCCCTTGGCCCGTTCCACGCACCCGGTGTAGTACCGGCGCAGGATCTCCATCCGGCTGGCCTCCTGACACACCGCGTCGTCCACGATAGCGAAGCCCGCCATGTTCACGCCCATGTCCGTGGGGGACTTGTAGGGGCACTCGCCCTGGATCATCCGGAACATGGCCGCCAGCACCGGGAAGATCTCCACGTCCCGGTTGTAATTCACCGTGGTCTTGCCATAGGCCTCCAGGTGGAACGGGTCGATCATGTTCACGTCGTTCAGGTCCGCCGTGGCCGCCTCATAGGCCAGGTTCACCGGGTGCTTCAGCGGCAGGTTCCAGATGGGGAACGTCTCGTACTTGGCGTAGCCCGCCCGGATACCCCGCCGGTTGTCGTGGTACAGCTGGCTCAGGCAGGTGGCCATCTTGCCGCTGCCGGGGCCGGGGGCCGTTACCACGATCAGCGGCCGGGTCGTCTCAATGTATTCGTTCTTGCCCAGGCCCTCGTCGGACACGATGTGCGCCACGTCCGAGGGATACCCGGCGATGGGATAGTGCTTATAGCTCTTCACGCCAAGGGCGCTCAGCCGCTTGATAAAGGCATCCGCCGCCGGCTGGCCGGCGTACTGGGTGATGACCACGCTGCCCACATAGAAGCCCAGCCCCCGGAATACGTCGATCAGCCGCAGCACGTCCACGTCGTAGCTGATGCCCAGGTCGCCGCGCATCTTGTTCTTCTCGATGTCCCCGGCGCAGATGGCCACCACGATCTCCACGTCGTCCTTCAGCGTCTGCAGCATCCGTATCTTGCTGTCCGGCTGGAACCCCGGCAGCACACGGGAGGCGTGATAGTCGTCAAACAGCTTGCCGCCGAACTCCAGATACAGCTTGCCGCCGAACTGGGCGCGCCGCGCCGTGATGTGCTCCGCCTGTAATTGCAGGTACTTTTCGTTGTCAAATCCGATCTTCACCCTGATCCACCTCTGTCTCTCCAAAATATCGTCTGCTATTATACAATATCTTGTGGGGTAGGGAAAGAAGAAATCACAACTTTCCCGGGGGAAAATGTGACGAACTTTGACTGTGTTTTTTGGCAAAACCCACCGTTGCTTTTTGTTTCCGGCGGGGGTATACTAAAAATTACCCCCATTTTGCAGGAGGAATTTCTATGCGTTTTCACGTTATCTGGCGCAAGAGCCACGAGCCGGAGGAGGCCTATCGCGACTTCTTCGAGACAAACGATATTTACGAGGCCAAGGATTTCGCCATGCGCCTGGCTTTTGACGAGACAAATCTGGTCTGCGTCCGCGACGAGAAGCGGGACGAGATCGTCCGCGACTTCGACGCGGAGGTCTACCGCTGAAACTCATAAACCCACCGCCTCCGGCCATACTAAGGCCGGAGGTGATTTTTATGCCCAAACGCAAGCGCAGCCGGGAGGGCTTTCCCTATGACGCTACACCGGACGTCCACCACTTTCCCGGCGTACCGCGCAGCAGCTTCGACCTGGTGAATATGTACGGCACCTATAACATTCAGCCCACGTCTGACACGGAGAACACCTTTCCCCTCATCGCCCCCGGCCTGCCCAAGGCCTACCGGAACATGAAGCTGGACAAACACGACCTGGAGCCGTGAACCGCAGAAAGCCGCATGGCGCGAGCGCGCCATGCGGCTTTCCCATACTGCCATGACGAGTTTCCAAAGAAAACGCAACATTGTCCCGGAAAAATCCGGAAAGATTTAATCATTTAAAGTGCGGCTCGGTACAATGCACAAATAATTGTTATTTCTTTGGCAATTCGCATAATTGACGCAAATTTCACAAACCCGTATAATATAAGTAAACTGGTAAGACCAGTGCGGCGCGCAGTATCTCCGCACCGCGGGAGCGGGTATTTCTGCCCGACCGCACAGAATAGGGAGGACCCCATGTACACCTTAGGTATCGACATCGGCAGCACCACTTCCAAGTGCGCCGTTCTTAAAGACGGAAAAGAGCTGGTGGCCCACAGCCTCCAAACCGGCGGCCTGGGCACCGGCGGGCCGGAGGAGGCGCTGGCGCAGCTGTGGCAGACCAGCGGCCTGACCCGGGCCGATATGGCCTGCGCCTTTGTCACCGGTTACGGCCGCAAGAACTACCAGGGCGCCGACGGCGAGATCAGCGAGCTGACGGCCCACGCCCTGGGCGGGCGCTTCGTGTTCCCGGACCTGCGTACCGTCATCGACATCGGCGGGCAGGATGCCAAGGTCATCGCCCTGTCGCCCTCCGGCAAGATGGTGAACTTCGTCATGAACGATAAGTGCGCCGCCGGTACGGGGCGGTTTCTGGATGTGATGGCCTCTATCCTCCGTCTGGACGTGGACGATCTGGATGCCGAGGCCGCCAAGGCCGCGGCCCCCGCCGCTATCTCCAGCACCTGCACCGTGTTCGCCGAGAGCGAGGTCATCAGTCAGCTGGCTAACGGCGTCAAGCGCCCCGACCTGGTGGCAGGCATCTGCCGCAGCGTGGCCAGCCGCGTGGCGGCCCTGGCCCGGCGGGCGGGCGTCACGGAGCAGGTCTGTCTCTCCGGCGGTGTGGCCCGGAACGACGCGGTGCGGCAGGCGCTCAGCGACGAGCTGAACGTCCCCGTCAGTGTGGACCCGCTGGCCCAGTATTTCGGCGCCATCGGCGCGGCCCTGTGGGCATATAAGCAGATGACATGAATAAACAGAAATATGTTTCGATAAAAGCTGTGAGGAGGAACTGAAATGGCAGAAGAAGTGAAGAAGGTGCCTAAGCCGGTGGATCCCAATTCCGCCAAGTATAAGCTGGGCAAGATCGCGGCGGACGCCTATGTGGATGCCATCGAGGCCAAGAAGCGCGGCGAGAAGGTTGCCTGGGTGTCCAGCAACTTCCCCGTGGAGATCCCGGAGACTATGGGCATCGCCACCGTGTATCCCGAAAATCAGGCCGCCGGCATCGCCGCCCGCGGCGCGGGCACGAGAATGTGCGAGGTGGCGGAGTCCGAGGGCTACTCCAACGACATCTGCGCCTACGCCCGCGTGTCGCTGGCCTACGCCAAGCTGAAGTCCTGTCCCGAGCAGGACGTGGCCATGCCCGACGTACTGCTGTGCTGCAGCAACATCTGCTCCTGCATGATCAAGTGGTATGAGAACCTGGCCCGCGAGCTGAATATCCCCATGATCCTGCTGGATATCCCCTTTAACCCCGACTACGAGGTGTCCGACGCGGAGGTGGCCTACGTCACCGGCCAGTTCTGGGACGCCGTGAAGCAGCTGGAGGAGATCACCGGCAAGAAGTGGTCCGATGAGAAATTCCAGGAGGTCACCGGCTTCTCCTGCCGTTCCAGCCGCGCATGGCTGGCGGCCACCGGCTGCGCCAGGTATGTGCCGTCCCCCTTCAATGGCTTTGACCTGCTGAACCACATGGCCGTCATGGTCACGGCCCGGGGCAAGTCCACCGCCGCCGACGCCATGGAGACGCTGCTGAAGGAGTACGAGGAGAACCACAAGAACGGTACCTCCACCTTCCGCGGCGAGGAGAAGTACCGCATCATGTTTGAGGGCATCGCCTGCTGGCCGTACCTGCGTGCCACCAGCACCGGCCTGAAGTCCCGTGGCATCAACATGGTCACCACCATCTACGCCGACGCCTTCGGCTTCGACTACAACACCTTCGACGAGATGATCCGCGCCTACTGCAAGGTGCCCAACGCCATCAATTTGGAGATGAGCCGCGACAAGCGCATCAAGCTCTGCAAGGACAACCATGTGGAGGGTATGCTGGTGCATACCAACCGCTCCTGCAAGCTGTGGAGCGGCTTCATGTACGAGATGAGCCGCCAGATCGGCAAGGCCTGCGATATCCCCGTGGTCAGCTTCGACGGCGATCAGGCCGACCCCCGCAATTTCTCCGAGGCCCAGTACGACACCCGTGTGCAGGGTCTGACGGAGATCATGGAAGCCAACAAGGCTGCGAAAGGAGTGTAAGGCATGAACGACATCCTCAACAAGCTGCATGAGGCAGCAGCCTCTCCCCGCGCGCAGATGGACGGCTATCTGGCCCAGGGCAAAAAGATCGTGCTGTGCGCTCCTGTTTACACTCCCGAGGAGCTTATCCACGCCATGGGCTTCGTGCCTATGGGAGCCTGGGGCGGCGATGTAGCGCTGAACCGTGCCAAGGAATACTGTCCCGCCTTCCTGTGCGCCATTGTCCAGTCCCTGCTGGAGCTGGGCATCAACGGTGCCTACGAGGGCGCGTCCGCTATCGTCATCCCCTCCCTGTGCGATACCCTCAAGACCGTGGGCGAGAACTGGAAGTACGCCGTGCCGTCTATCCCCTTCATCCCCATGACCTATCCCCAGAACCGCAAGCCCGCCTACGGCGTGGCCTATACCAAGGCCGGCTATGAGCGCGTGATCCGCGACCTGGAGAAGCTGGGCGGCGCCTTCTCCGAGGAGAAGCTGCTCGCCTCCATCAAGATCTACAACCGCCACAACGCCGCCATGCGGAAGATCGACGAGCTGTTGGCTGTTCACCCGGAGATCACCGCCGCCCAGCGCAGCGACATCTTCAAGAGCGCCTTCTTCATGACCAAGGAGGAGCACACGGAGCTGGTGGAGGCGCTCATTGAGAAGCTGGAAGCCCAGACTCCCGCCGCCGAGAAGCTGCCCATCGTCATCTCCGGCATCCTGACGGACGCCCCGGCGCTGAACGCCATTCTGGACGAAATGGGTCTGCACATCGTGGCCGACGACGTGGCCGCCCAGTCCCGCCAGTACCGCACCGACGCACCGGAGCGCGATGACGCCCTGAACGCGCTGGCCGAGAAGTTCGCCGCCATGGGCAACTGCTCTGTGCTGTACGATCAGGAGAAGAACCGGGTCAAGTGGATCGTGGACACCGCCAAGGCGAGAAGCGCCAAGGGTGTTCTGGTGGTGCTGACCAAGTTCTGCGACCCGGAGGAGTTCGACTATGTGATGATCAAGAAGGCCTGCGAGGCCGCCGACCTGCCCCTGACGCTGGTGGAGGTGGACCGTCAGATGGTGCGGTTTGAGCAGGTACGCACCAACCTGGAGACCTTCCGCGACCTGCTGAAAATGTAAGCAACACACCATTTATTAACATACATGGAGGAACGATATGAGTGAAGTAAAGCGTCCCCTCGAGGGCGTAAAGGTGCTGGAGCTGGCCACCTTTATCGCCGCCCCCTGCTGCGCCCGCTTTCTGGCGGATCTGGGCGCCGAGGTCATCAAGGTCGAAGCCCCCGCCGGCGACCCCCTGCGCTATACCGCCGTCAACGAGGGCCGTCCCCAGGACCAGAAGGAGAACACCTCCTACGATCTGGAGAACGCCGGCAAGACCTGCGTCTGCCTGAACACCAAGACCCCCGCCGGCCGTGAGGCGCTGGAGAAGCTCATCGCCGAGGCGGACATCTTCATCACCAACTGGCGGCAGAACCCTCTGAAGAAGGCCGGTCTGGACTATGAGACGCTCCACGCCAAGTACCCCAGGCTGGTGTATGGCTTCGTCTCCGGCTACGGCGAGAAGGGCCCCGACAAGGACCTGCCCGGCTTCGACTTCACCGCTTTCTTTGCCCGCGGCGGCATCCTGGGCACCCTGTTCGATAAGGACGCCCTGCCCATGCTGACCATCGCCGGCTTCGGCGACCATCAGGTGGGTATGTACCTGGCCTCCGGCGTGCTGGCGGCCCTGTACCGCGCCCGCGAGACCGGCATCGGCGACCGCGTGGTGGTCTCCCTGTTCCACAGCGCCATCTGGGATGTCTCCCTGCTGCTGCAGGCCAGCCAGTACGGCGACCCCACCACCCAGTACCCCCTGTCCCGCCGCACCCTGCCCAATCCCCTGGTGGTGGCCCACAAGACCAAGGACAACAAGTGGCTCCAGATCGCCATGCCCCAGTACAACCGCCACTATCCCATCTTTATGAACGCCATCGGCCATCCCGAGCTGGCCGAGGATCCCCGTTACTATCCCCAGACCAACCTACAGGCCAACATCGAGGAGTTCTACGACTTCCTGGTGGCCGAGATGGCCAGCCGCACCCTGGACGAGTGGTGCAAGCTGATGGACGCCAACGACCTGCCCTACGCCGTGGCCCAGACCTGGGATCAGCTGCTGGTGGATAAGCAGGCATGGGCCTCCGGCTGCTTCTACGAGATGGAATATTCCAACGGCAATAAGCGCACCATGGTCCGGCCTCCCGTTATCTTCGAGGAGACGGAGCTGCCTCCCTACAACCGCGGTCCGTACCTGGGCGAGCAGACCGAACTGGTGCTGAAGGACCTGGGCTACACCGACGAGCAGGTGGCCGCCATGATCGCCGCCGGCGAGGCGGTGCCCATGGATCCTTCCCTGAAAGACTGACGGCGGGATCTTTTCCGCCCTGCCATCGTCAAACCGTCTCGACGTACACACGGTACGCCATCGCCGGTTTGCCATCGGCAGAACGAAAAATCTCTCCGCCGTAGGCGGAGCGCGACGAACACGAACACCCCGGCGACTTGAGGAAAAGCAAAATATAGGGGCGCGGCGCGTTGAGGAGCGCGCCGCCACCCGAAAATATGAAGGAGAAGAATTATGAAGATCGCTGCTTATGAAGTACGTCCCGACGAAAAGCCCGTTATCGAGAACCTGTGTAAAAAATATGGCATCGACCTGATCTCCACTCCCGCTAATCTGGATAAGACCACCGCCCATATGGCCGCCGGCTGCGACGGTGTTACCACCCTGGGCCAGAGCGACTATTCCAACGCCGTTCTGGACGAGCTGAAGGGCTATGGCGTGCAGGTGCTGGCCAGCCGCTGTGTGGGCTATAACCACATGAACTGCGACTACGCCCGCTCTCTGGGCTTCCGCCTGTGCAACGGCGCTTACGCGCCCAACGGCGTGGCGGAGTACACCGTTATGGCCATCCTGATGTGCATCCGCAAGTTCAAGAAGGCGCTCTACAACACCAACGACAACGACTTCACCCTGAAGGGCAAGATGGGCCGCGAGCTGCGTACCATGACCGTGGGTGTCATGGGCACCGGCAAGATCGGCTTCACCATCATCAAGTGCCTCAGCGGCTTCGGCTGCCGTATCATCGCCAACGATGTCTATGAGAACGACGCCGTCCGTGCGTACGCCGAGTATGTGGATCTGGACACCCTGTACCGTGAGTCCGACATCATTACCATCCACACCCCGCTGCTGCCGGAGACCACCGGCATGATCGACCGCGAGGCCATCGCCAAGATGAAGGACGGCGTGGTGTTCATCGACAACGCCCGAGGCGAGCTGATGGATATCGACGCCGTCACCGAGGCGGTGGAGTCCGGCAAGTTCGGCGCGCTGTTCATGGATGCCTTCCCCGGCGAGACCGGCATCATCCACGTTCCCCACGATGAGGACATCATCCGTACCCCCGGTATGCCCTACTTCAAGCTGAAGTACCTGCGCTCCTTCGTCAACGTCTACCACACGCCCCACATGGCCTTCTTCACCGAGGAGGCCGCGGAGCAGATGGCTGAGTGCGGCGTCAACAGCATCTATGAGATTTTGACAGAGGGCAAGTCCAAGCACGAGATCCCCTGCTGAGCAGAGCAGTGACCCATACTTTAACAGGAGGAAAACTATGATTTTCGACGCAAAGCATGAAATGATCCGCAAGCTGGTCCGCCAGTTTGCCGAGACCGAGCTCACCACCGAGGTCCTTGACAAGGTGGAGGAGACCGGCGAGTTTCCCGAGGAGATCGTGGACAAGATGGCCAAGTGCGGCTTTCTTGGCCTGAAGATCCCCCGCGAGTACGGCGGTGCCGGTGCCGATACCCTGGCCTATGTCATCATGATCGAGGAGATCGCCCGTGTCTCTGCTGTGGCCAGCCTGTACGCCAATACCCCCAACTCTCTGGGCGGCGGCCCCCTGATGCAGGCGGGCACCCCCGAGCAGCTGGAGAAGTATCTCCGTCCCTCCGTGGAGAACAAGGTGAAGATCGTCTTCGGCCTCACCGAGCCGGGCGCCGGCTCCGACGCCAGCAGCATGGTCACCACCGCCGTGAAGGATGGCGACGACTACATCCTCAACGGCCGTAAGTGCTTTATCTCCGGTGCACCCCTGGCCGACTACTGCATCGTCTATGCCAAGACCGACATGAGCCGCGGCAATAAGGGTATCTCCGCCTTTATCGTGGACATGAAGGCCCCCGGCGTCTCCTGCGGCAAGCACGAGGCCAAGATGGGCCTGGTGGGCTACGCCACCTCCGACGTGGTGCTGGAGGATGTCCGCGTCCACAAGAGCGATATGCTGGGCAAGGAGAACATGGGCTTTATCAACGCCATGAAGACCCTGGACAGCGGCCGTCTGGGTGTGTCCGCCCAGTCCATCGGTCTGGCCCAGGGCTGCCTGGACGAGGCCATCAAATACTCCAAGGAGCGCGTTCAGTTCGGCAAGCCCATCTGCAAGAACCAGGCCATCGCCTTTATGCTGGCGGATATGGCAACCAAGCTGACCGCTGCCAAGGAGCTGGTCTATATGGCCGCCCAGATGAAGGACAGAAACGACCCCAACGCCTCCATGTACTGCTCCATGGCCAAGTACTTCGCCTCCGAGACGTGCAACGAGATCGCCGCCAAGGCCGTGCAGATCCACGGCGGCTACGGGTACATCAAGGAGTACCCCGTCGAGCGTAAGTACCGCGACTGCCGCGTGTTCACCATCTACGAGGGCACCTCTCAGGTCCAGCAGATGGTCATCTCCGGCAATTTGCTGAAGTAATGCGGAAAGGAGCAAGAATAGAATGAAGCTTATCGTATGTGTCAAGCAGGTGCCCGACACCTCCGGCAAGGTCGCCGTCAACGCCGACGGCACGCTGGACCGCGCCTCCATGCAGACCATCATCAACCCCGACGATATGAACGCCATCGAGGCCGCCCTGGCCCTGAAGGACCAGCTGGGCTGCCCCGTTATCGCCGTGTCCATGGGCCCCCCTCCCGCCGCCGGTATGCTGCTGGAGCTGAAGGCCATGGGCGTGGACAAGGCCGTGCTGGTGTCCGCCCGCGAGTTCGGCGGCTCCGACACCTTCGCCACCTCCCAGATTTTGGCCGCCGCCATCAAGAACCTGGGCGTGGACAAGGACGACATCATCTTCTGCGGCCGTCAGGCCATCGACGGCGACACCGCCCAGGTGGGCCCCCAGATCGCCGAAAAGCTGGAGATCCCCCAGGTGTCCTATGTGGCCGACATCGAGAAGGACGGCGACACCCTCACCGTCCGCCGTATGCTGGAGGATGGCTATATGACCGTGCAGGTGCAGACCCCCTGCCTGCTGACCTGCATCAAGGAGCTGAACACCCCCCGCTACATGACCATCCGGGGCATCCTGGACTGCGACGCCGAGCCCGTCACCGTGCTGGACTACAACGCGCTGAAGGACGATCCCCTCATCGAGGTGGACACCATCGGTCTGAAGGGCTCTCCCACCAATATCTACAAGAGCTTTACGCCTCCCCGCAAGGGCAGCGGCATGATGCTGGAGGGCAGCGGCAAGGAGACCGTGGAGCAGCTGTTCGGCATCCTGTCTGCCAAGCACATCATCTGAGAAGGGAGAAACGATATGTCTACTTTTATGAATACCGATCCCAAGGCCTTCTCCGGCGTGTGGGTCTTTTGCGAGCAGCGGCAGGGCAAGATGATGCCCACCACCTTTGAGCTGATCTCCGAGGGGCGCAAGCTGGCCGACGAGCTGGGTGTGCAGCTCAGCGGTATCCTGCTGGGCGACAGCGTGGACGGCATCGCCGCGGAGCTGGGCGGCTACGGCGCGGATAAGGTCTACGTCTACAACAGCCCTCTGCTGAAGGACTACACCACCGACGCCTACACCAAGATCATCACCGACGCGGTGCACGAGTTCAAGCCCGAGATCATGCTCTTCGGCGCCAGCCACATCGGCCGCGACCTGGCGCCCCGCTGCGCCGCCCGTCTCCACACCGGCCTGTGCGCCGACTGCACCCACCTGGACGTGGATCTCAACGGCTATATCAACTTCCTCCGCACAGGGTCCTCTCTGGACGTGGACAGCATGAGCTTCGAGACGAAGCTCTTTGACGTCAACACCAACCTGAAGATGACCCGTCCCGCCTTCGGCGGCCACCTGATGGCCACCATCGTCTGCCCACGCTTCCGCCCCGCTATGGCCACCGTGCGCCCCGGCGTCATGAAGAAGCGCGAGTTTGACGAGAACGGCGCGAGCAAGGTGGAGCTCATCCACCCCGCCTTTACCCTCACCGAGGCCGACATCCACACCAAGGTGCTGGAGATCGTCAAGGCCGCCCGCGCCATGGTGGATCTCACCGGCGCTGAGGTGGTGGTCTCCGTGGGCCGCGGCATCGCCAAGGACGTGGAGAAGGGCATCGCCCTGGCCGAGGAGCTGGCCGCCCTCATGGGCGGCGTGGTGGGCGCGTCCCGCGCCGTGGTGGACGCCGGCTGGATGACCGCCGACCATCAGGTGGGCCAGACCGGCAAGACCGTCCATCCCCGCATCTATGTGGCGCTGGGCATCTCCGGTGCCATCCAGCACAAGGCCGGCATGCAGGACTCCGAGTGCATCATCGCCGTCAACAAGAGCGACGTGGCCCCCATCTTCGAGGTGGCGGATTACGGCATCTGCGGCGACCTGTTCAAGGTGGTCCCCATGATGATCGAGGAAATGAAAGCCCTGAAGAAGTAATATCCCCCTCCCCACAGCGGGAAAGCCCGAAGGCACCGTCCTCCGGGCTTTCCTGCATCCTGCCCTTGCTATTTTCCCCGGGATGCGCTATACTGTCCGGGTATTTTCTGTGAAAGGAGGCCCTTCCATGCCGGAAGCCGTACATATCCCCTGGCAGCCCATCGGCGGCGGGCGGGCCAGCGAGGCCATCTATGACCAGCTGCGGGAGCTTATCACCTCCGGAGTGCTGAAGCCCGGCGACCGCCTGCCCTCCGAGCGTGCCATGATGGAGCAGCTCCACCGTTCCCGTCCCACCATCCGCGAGGCCCTGCGTATGCTGGAGCAGGGCGGCTATGTGGCCTCCACCCATGGCGCCAGCGGCGCCGTGGTGCAGGAGCTGACCATCGACGGCGTGGAGCAGCCGCTGTCGGCCATGCTCCAGCTGAACCAGATATCTCTGGAGGAGCTGGGCGAGTACCGCGCCGTCAACGACGGCACCATCGCCGGCTGGGCGGCCCGGCGCCGCACCGACGAGGATCTGGCGGCGCTGGACAGCTGTCTCACGGCGGCGGAGCAGGCCCTGGGCGACTACCGCCGCTTTGCTGAGCTGGACGTCCGTTTCCACAGTCTGCTCTCCCGCGCCACCGGCAACCAGGTGGCCATGATCGTCACCGATGTCCTGGGCCAGGTGGAGCAGCACACTCTGCTGAAAAAGATGGAGACGCTGAACGACAGCGCGTGTCTGGCCCTGGAACGCCGTATTCTGGCGCGCCACCGGGAGATACTGAGCGCTATCCGCCGGCAGGATGACGCGGCCGCCAAACAAGCCATGCGCGAGCACACCCGCGCCGCCGCCACTGATCTGAAGGTCTGACCCCCAAGAGCCTTCCCCCTGGGGGTGGTTTCAAAAGGAGGGGGCCGGAGCCCCCTCCTTTGTCGTTTCAAGGGGATAGGATCCTTAAGGAAAGGGGGAAATTCGAAATCCCCCTTTCCTTAAGTGGCGTTCTTTGGCTGCTTTCTTTCGACACGAAAAGAAAGCAGCTCGAGCCCGCAGGCGCGAAATCCTCCCTGCTGCCCCGCAGCGTCAAAAAACGCCCTCGCCCCGCCGCAGGCGGCATTTTCTCCGCCCTCAACTCCTATTTCCTGCCAAATTTTCCTGTTTTTATTCCCGGTAACAGAAAAATGTGTAAAATTTCCATAAAAAGGCTGGACAAACGGTGTAAATGTGCTATAATCTGACTATCCGCAGAGGTACCTCTGCATTTGCGTTTTAATACACATTAAAACGAGCGCACCTGCGGAAATCTACTACCATAAGGGGAATGAACAATGAAAAAAGTATTAGCAACCATTCTGGCCCTGGTCATGGCACTCAGCGTCACAACGATGGCGTGGGCTGACGATGTGGCCAAAATCGGTAACACCGGGTATGCTACGCTGAAGGAGGCTATTGAGCACGTAGCAAACGGCGAGACTATCGTGCTGACCGCAGATGTCAACAATGGCGATGGCATCGTCGTGGCCAGCGGTAAGAACTTTACGTTGGACTTTGCAGGACATACCTATACGATCACACAGAACGTTGTGGGGTCTACGGGAACTGAGAGTCAGTGCTTCCAGCTGCTGAAAGATTCCACCATCACTATGAAGGATGGTGCTATCGTTGCAAACTGTGCAGGTGCGAAAATGATAATCCAGAACTACTGCAACCTGACACTGGACAACATGATATTGGATGCGACGGCGGGGAATAACAATGTTGGGTACGTTGTGTCCAACAACTGCGGCAATGTTGTTATCAAGAATGGGACGACTATCACCGCAAAGACGACCGGTGTGGCTTTTGACGTTTACGGTGGTTTCCAAAATTACGGTGATGTGTCCGTGACGCTTGAAGCGGGTGCGACTGTCAACGGTAAGGTCGAAGTGGCAAGAGATACCGGCACTCAGAATAAGAATACTTTGACTGTTACGGGTGGCACTGTGAACGGCGAATTGGCTGTGACCCAAAACGCGAAGACCGAAGTGGCCGTCACCGGCGGTACTTTCTCCAGTGATGTGAGTGCCTACGCTGCGGGCAACACCCCCGTTGCGTCCAACAACGGTACATACTATGTGGGCGCAGAAACCATCCAGAATGCGGCAAACACCCTGTCTGCTGGTCAGCAGCTGAAGATCGAGAAGGGTACTGTGACCATCAACGGCAACACTGTGACCGCTGGTACTTCCTACACCGTTCCTTCTCGCTATTACTACTACCAGCCCACCACCGACACCAAGACCGACAACACCAAGGGCAGCCCCAAGACCTTCGACGCGGGCATTGCTCTGTATGTCGGCATGGCGCTGACCTCCGCCGCCGGCGTGGCGTTTGTGGGCAAAAAGCGCGAGGACTGACACCGTTTTCCGCGGTGTCTTACCCCGGCGCCGTGTGAAATAACAGAAGAGGCGCCCCGAAAGGGGCGCCTCTTCTCATGCCTCAAAATAGGCTTCTGCCTGCTGAATATTCCGCTGTATCTCCTGCCGCAGCGCCTCCAGCGTGTCGAACCTCTGCTCGCCCCGCAGCCGGCGGCAGAACTCCACCCGGAGCTCCTGCCCGTACAGGTCGCCCTCGAAGCCCAGCAGGTACGTCTCCACGGACACCCGATCGCTGTCGGACACCGTGGGCCGCGTGCCCACGTTGGTCACGCCGGCGCACCGCCGTCCGTCCGGCAGAAATACCTCCGTCACGTACACCCCGTGCGCCGGGGCCAGCACGTGCTCCGGCACCGCCAGGTTTACCGTGGGGATGCCGATGGTCCGCCCGATCCGCTGTCCGTGCTGCACCGTCTGGCTCAGGCAGTGCCGGTGGCCCAGAAAGTCCGCCGCGCGCTCCATGTCGCCCGCCTCCACCAGCGTCCGGATGTACGTGGAGCTGACCGTGATGCCCTCCCGCTGTACCGGCGGGATGATGTCGCACCCGATGCCCATCTCCGCGCACTTCTGCCGCAAAAGCTGCACGTTCCCGGCGTTTTTATGGCCGAACCGGTGGTCGTGCCCGGCCACGAAGTGCACCGCGCCGTATGTCCTGATCAGCATTTCCAGATAGGCCTCCCACGGCATGGTCATCATCTCCCGGTCAAAGGGCGCGAAAATGACCCGCTCGATGCCGTACAGACGCTCCATCAGCCCCTGCCGGTCCCGGTTGGAGTTGATCAGGTACACGGGCTGCCCCGTGACCACCTCCTTCGGCGGCCGGTCAAAGGTGAATGCCGCGGGGACGGCTCCCAGCTCCCGGGCGCGCTCCGCCGTCTTCCGCAGCAGTGCGCCGTGGCCCCGGTGCACGCCGTCGAAGAAGCCCAGGGCGATAACTGTCTTTTCCAAGTTGTTCACGCTCCGAAAAAGTTTTTCTCTGATGTCAGAACACCCGCTTCCCAGCGGCTCAGGCACAGAAACGCCCCATCCGGGCCGTACACCCGGTACAGCCCCGGCTGCAAGCCCTCCGCCGCCAGCGGATTGCCGCACAGGCACCGTCTGTGGTCCCGTTCACCGGCGATGTGATAGGCCGGGTACTGCCGGAACAGCGAGTCGGTAGGGGAGAGCAGGGCCTCGCCCTGCGCCTGTACGTCCTCAATACGGCGGCTCTCCGCCAGTGTAAACCCGGCGGCCATGGTCCGCCGCAGAGAACTCATGCATCCGCCGCAGCCCAGCGCCTGCCCGATGTCGTGGCACAGCGCCCGCACATACGTGCCCTTGCTGCACCGTATCCGCAGCCGCCAGTCGCCGTCCTCCGGCTCCAGCAGCGCCAGTTCGTGTATGGTCACCCGCCGTGGGGGCCGTTCGATCTCCTGCCCCTTCCGGGCCAGCTGATACAGCTTCTGCCCGTTGATCTTGATAGCCGAGTACATGGGCGGCACCTGGTCGATCTCCCCGGTGAACCGCGCCAGCACGTCCTCCAGCTGCGCCCGCGTCACGGACACAGGGCGCTCCGCCACCACCTCGCCGGTGGTATCCTGGGTGTTGGTCGTCAGCCCCAGCCGCAGCCCCGCGACGTACTCCTTGTCCCCGCCCTCGGCGTAGGACACCGCCCGCGTGGCGTTTCCCACGAACACCGGCAGCACGCCGGTGGCCATGGGGTCCAGCGTTCCGGCGTGGCCCACCTTTTTCGTTTTCAGTATGCCCCGCAGCTTGCCGCACACGTCCATGCTGGTCCATCCCGCGGGCTTGTCGATAATGATGATCCCGTCGGCCATGTTATCCCATGACCTCCGTATAGGCCGCCAGAATGGCCGCCTTCGCCTCGTCCAGGGTGCCGTCCACCGTGGCCCCGGCGGCGCCCTTGTGGCCGCCGCCGCCCAGCACGCGGCACACGGCGCTGGCGTCCACCCGCGGTCCCGTCCGCAGCGACAGCTTCACCCGTCCCGGCTTCAGCTCCCGCAGCGTGATGCCGCAGTCGGTGCCCTGCACCAGCGCCGCCAGACTGCTCAGCTCCTCCACGTCGGACTCAGCAGCGCCCAGCTCCCGGCACAGCGCCAGAGGGATGGACATCACCACCACCCGGCCGTTGTCGTACAGCTCCATGTCCGCCACCATCCGGGCCTCCATGGCCAGCCGCACCGGCGACTTCGTGCGGAACAGTGCCTTGTTCACCGGCCCCACGTCGATGCCCCGCTCCATCAGCGCGGCGGCGATGCGGTGCGTCCGCGCCGTGGTGTTGGCATAGACGAAGCACCCGCAGTCTGTGGAGACCGCCACATACAGCGCCATGGCTATCTCCGGCGTGATGTCCGTCAGCCTGCCCACGATCTCATACACGATCTCGCCGCAGGCGGCGGCCTCCGCGTCCAGGCACGTCCGTTCCGCGAAGAACTCCTGGGATCCGTGGTGGTCGATGGCCAGGCAGATGTCGTTTTTATACGGCACCGCGTTCTCCGGCAGCAGATTCAGCGCCGCGATGTCCACCGATACCACCGCCCCGGGCACAAAGCCCTTCGGTGCCCACAGCCCCTCGGCGTAGGGCGTGTACGTCTCCGTGATCTCCGGGTTTTCCAGCAGATACGCCGTCCGGCCCAGCGCCCGCAGGGCGCGGCACAGTGCGGCGGCGCAGCCCACCGTGTCCCCATCCGGGCGCACATGGGTCAGGATCAGCACGCCGTCCAGCGTCCGCAGAAAGTCCGCCGTCTCCTGCACCGTCAGCCGCGCGCTCATTCCCGGTCCTCCGGCAGCACGATGTCCGCGTTGGCGGGGTTGGCGGGCTTCACGTGGCTCAGCAGGTCCAGAATGTGCGCGCCGTGGGCGATGGAGTCGTCCATGAAGAACTGCAGCTCCGGCGTGTAGCGCAGGTCGATGGCCTGGCCCAGCTCGTGCCGCAGATATCCGGCCGCAGACTTCAGCCCCTTCATCAGGCCCTTTTCATCCGCGCAGTTCAGCGCGCTGATATACACCCGCGCGTACCGCAGGTCGCTGGTGGTGTCCACCCGCGTGATGGTCAGCATCCCCTCGGATACCCGCGGGTCCTTTACGGTGCGGAGCAGGGCGCTCAGCTCCTTGCGTATCTCCTCATTGATGCGTCCGATACGGTTTCCGGCCATAGGGCGCTCCTCCTTTCAAGAAAAAGATGGGTGGGCGCTCGCCCACCCATCGGCTGTTTGTTATACCTCGATCTGCTCCATGGTGAAGGCCTCCACGATGTCGCCTTCCTTGATGTCGTTGAACTTCTCGATGCTCAGGCCGCACTCGTAGCCGGACTGGACCTCCTTCACGGAGTCCTTGAACCGCTGCAGGGAGGCCAGCACGCCCTCGTGGATCACGATGCCGTCGCGGACCAGCCGTACCTGGCAGTCCTTGCGCTGCAGCTTGCCGTCCTGCACGTAGCAGCCGGCAACCGTGCCCACGCCGGACACCTTGTACGTCTGGCGCACCTCGGCGTGGCCCAGCAGCACCTCGCGGAACTTGGGGGCCAGCATACCCTTCATGGCGGCTTCGATCTCGTTGATGGCATCGTAGATCACGCGGTACATCCGCATATCCACGTTGGCCCGGGCGGCACTGTCGCGGGCGGCGGCGTCCGGCCGGACGTTGAAGCCCACGATGATGGCCTGAGAGGTGGACGCCAGCATGACGTCGCTCTCGTTGATGGCGCCCACGCCGCCGTGGATCACGCGCACGCGGACCTCCTCGTTGCTCAGCTTCTCCAGCGAGGACTTCACCGCCTCCACGCTGCCCTGCACGTCCGCCTTGACGATCAGGTTCAGGTTCTTCATCTCACCGGCCTGGATCTGGCTGAACAGATCCTCCAGCGACACCTTGGTCACAGGGGCGTTGGCCTTGGCCTTCTCCTCGGCCTTGCGCTGCTCCACCAGCTCGCGGGCCAGCTTTTCGTCGGCCACGGCGTTGAAGGTAGCGCCGGCGGAGGGTGCCTCGCTCAGACCCGTGATCTCCACAGGCACGCTGGGTCCGGCCTCGGTGATGCGCTGGCCCTTGTCACTGACCATGGCGCGCACGCGGCCCACAGAGGTACCGGCGATGATGATGTCGCCCTGATGCAGCGTACCGTTCTGTACCAGCAGCGTGGCCACGGGGCCGCGGCCCTTGTCCAGACGGGCCTCGATCACAGTGCCCTGCGCCGCGCGGTTGGGGTTGGCCTTCAGCTCGCCCACCTCGGCGGTCAGCGTCAGCATCTCCAGCAGATTATCCACGCCCATGCCGGTCTTGGCGGAGATGGGGCACACGATGGTGTCGCCGCCCCACTCCTCGCACACCAGGCCGTACTCGGTCAGCTGCTGCTTGATGCGCTCGGGGTTGGCCTCGGGCTTATCCATCTTGTTGATGGCCACGATAATGGGGATACCGGCGGCCTTGGCGTGGTTGATGGACTCCACCGTCTGGGGCATGATGCCGTCCTCGGCGGCCACCACCAGAATGGCGATATCCGTCACCATGGCGCCGCGGGCGCGCATGGAGGTAAAGGCCTCATGGCCGGGGGTATCCAGAAATGTGATGGGCTTGCCATTGATCTGCACCTGATAGGCGCCGATGTGCTGGGTGATGCCGCCAGCCTCGCCGCTGGCCACGTGGGCGTTGCGGATATAGTCCAGCAGGCTGGTCTTGCCGTGGTCCACGTGGCCCATGACCACCACCACGGGTGCCCGGGGCACCAGGTCCTCATCCTTGTCCTGATGGTCGTCGATCAGGCGCTCCTCGATGGTGACGACGACCTCCTTCTCTACCTTGCAGCCCATCTCCTCGGCGATGATGGCGGCGGTGTCGAAGTCGATCATCTGGCTCAGGGAGGCCATCACGCCGTTCTTCATCAGGCACTTGACCACCTCTGCGCCGGTCTTCTTCATCCGGCTGGCCAGCTCGCCCACGCTGATCTCGTCGGGGATCTGCACGGTCACAGGGGTCTTCTTGATGACCTCCAGCCGCAGCTTGCGGAGCCGGTCGGCCTCCTCCTGCTTGCGCTTGTTGCTGGCGAAGTTATTGTCCCGCCGCTGCTTATTGCTGCGGAACTTCTCCTTGCCCTGGGGGGCCTGCTGGTCCCGCTTGCCGCTGCTGCGGGCGTCGGCCATATCCTGCAATTTCTCGTCGTACTTGTCCAGATTGACGTTGGTGGCCTTGCGTGTGTCCACCACCTGCCGCTGGGGCACGCGGGACATGGGCTGCTTGGGCTGCTCCGCCTTGGGCGCGCCGCCCTGCTGGGGCTTGCCGCTCTGGCCCTGACCCTGTACCGGCGCGGACGCGTTCTGCGCCGGCTTGGCGGCGGGCTTCTCCGCCTTCTTCTCCTCCGGCTTGGCGCCCTCGGCGAAGATCACCGCGATGCTGCTCACCGGGTTGTGCTGGGTCAGATACTCAAAGATCAGGCTCAGCTCCCGGTCCTCCAGCACCTGCATATGATTTTTGGGCGTTTCGGCGTACTTGGTCAGGATCTCCGTGATCTCCTTCGTGGACACGCCGAAGTCCTTGGCCACCTCATGCACTCTGTATTTGTTAGCGATACTACCCAAATAAAGCCACCTCCATCTCAGTTGCTCGCGCCGCGCTCACGGCGCGCTGTGTTCCTGTTATCTGCCGGTCGTTTTCCGGCTTCCCTTGCCCTTCTTTACCGGCCGCGCGTTTTCATACCGTGCGCCGGGGGCCTCCTTCTTTGCCGGCCGTTTATCCCTGGGCGGGCGGCCGCTCCGTTCCTTATAGACCCGGTCGGGGCGTCCCTCCGGATACTCCCGCCGCGGCGGACGCCGGTGTTCCGGCGCGGGGGGCCTGTGCTCCGGTGCCGGAGGCTCCGGAGACGCGTGGGGCGGTTCCGGCGGCTTGCCGCCGTGAACGCGGTGCCTGCCCTGCCGCAGGTTCTTCTCGTGCTGTAATTGCTCTTCCTTCCGTTCCCTTGCCCGCTTGGCCTTCAGGTCCAGCGCCTCCGCCGCCGCGCCGTAGATCTCCGGCTCCGCCGCCGCCAGCTTTTTCACCAGCGACTGGGCGAACCCGATGTCCGTCACCGCGCACATGGCCACGCTGGTCCGGCCCAGCGCCCGGCCGAAATCCTCCTTGTCCGCCGGGAAGGGCAGGCACAGACAGCTGCCTGCCCGACCGAAGCTGTACGCCCGCCGCACCGAGGATGCCGCCGCGTCCCGCGCCGTAAAGATGACCCTGGCCTTCTTGGCCCGTGCCGCCGCGCCTACGGGCTCCTCGCCCACGGCCACCGCACCGGCGCGCAGCGCCAGACCCAAAGTGGATAACAAATGCTCTGTCACAGTGCCACCATCTGCCCTTCCAGCGCGTCGTACACCTCCGCCGGTATGGCGGTGTCGAAGGCGCGCTCCAGCGCACGGCTTTTCCGTGCTTTTTTCAGGCACTCCGGGTCCGGGCACACGTACGCGCCCCGGCCGGATTTCTTCCCGGTGCTGTCCAGCAGTATCTCCCCCTCCGGGGTCTTCACGATACGCAGCAGCGCCTTTTTGTCTTTCATTTCCCGGCAGCCCACACATTGCCGCTGGGGTATCTTACGGGTCTTCTGCATCGCTGCCGTTCCTTTCCGCAGCCGCCGCTTACTCCGCGTTGGCCGCCTTGATGTCGATCTTATAGCCGGTCAGCCGCGCGGCCAGACGGGCGTTCTGCCCCTCCTTGCCGATGGCCAGACTCAGCTGGTCGGCGGGCACCGTCACGCGGCAGGCCTTGCCCTCGTCGGCCAGCTGCACGCTGACCACGTCCGCCGGCGCCAGCGCCGCGGCGATAAACTCCGCCGGGTCCTCGCTGTACTTCACAATGTCGATCTTCTCGCCCCGCAGCTCGTCCACGATGGCGTTCACGCGCTGCCCCCTGGGGCCCACGCACGCGCCGATGGCGTCCACGTTGGGGTCCTCGGACCACACGGCGATCTTCGTGCGGTTGCCCGCCTCCCGGGCGATGGACCGCACCTCCACGGTGCCGTCGTAGATCTCCGGCACCTCCAGCTCAAACAGGCGCTTCACCAGACCGGGGTGGGTGCGGGAGATCATCACCTGCGGCCCGCGTGTGCTGCGGCGCACCTCCACCAGATACACCTTCACCATCTGCCCCTCGTGCAGCTCCTCGCCGGGCACCTGCTCGTTCATGGTCAGCACAGCCTCCGTGGCCTCGCTGCCGCTGCCGATCCGCAGGATCACGTTGCCGTTCCGGGGGTCGATGCGGCTGACGGTGCCGGTGAGGATCTCGTGCTGCTTGCTGCCCCACTCGTCATAGATCATGCCGTGCTCGGCCTCCCGCAGGCCCTGGATGATG
>ERZ827524.1377-NODE-1377-length-23340-cov-37.037878_pt1 | contig 23340 bp, 18 predicted proteins | sample MGYA00519702_ERZ827524 | MGnify/ENA primary metagenome ERZ827524 (study PRJEB31778, sample SAMEA3449341) | human gut metagenome | biome: human gut; feature: human-associated habitat; material: faeces | place: United Kingdom | collected 2010/2012 ...
ATCATCGCTCCATGGACGGCCATGATCCAAAGTGCGTAACTTTTCGGGCACTACCATCCGAGTCGCTGTTCCAAAATACCCCGACTTCCATATCTGGATAATTCGTTTCAGCACCAGTCGCCATCTGAGTTCCAAATGGAACCACCAGAGATATTGCTCCCAATAATGCAGTGAGATGCTTTATTTCTTTTCTCATCTTCTTGTCCATTCTTGAAGGAACGGTATTGCCTCCAAGAATAGACAAGTTCATTTCCGAATGCAACCAAAACTATTAGACACGTTTAATCGTAAGAGCACGGTCACTTAGCAATGCGTATTCACGGTTTCGGTCATCACGAATCACGAAACTGCAGGCATTGTCATCAAGGGCGACGCCCACAGCATCGGTTGCTTTTGGATTAGTTGGACTAGGAGTGCGAAGTGATGTAATCAGACGGAACTCGCCATTATTAAACAGATTGAGAGGCATCTCAAAATGCACAACCTGATGGCCATGTTTATCCATCTTCAACACTTTTGAACCGGTATCATAAGTGATTCCACCACGGCGAATGTCATGCAACGCAATGGCGAGGTAAAAATCTCCCGGCTCATCATATTGGTATTCAACATCAAACCTGAACATATCCGCACTGGTGCAGACTTTGGGGGAAACGGCAATAGTTCTCAACAGCGGGCATCGCTCGTTAAGACCATTCGGGTAGCCTCCGCGTTCTTCTTGACGCTTACGTTCGGCTTTCTCTTCCGCTTCGAGATTGGCAAGCGTGTATTGCTGTGATACGGTCTCCGGATCGCCGATGGCTTCCACTTCGCCATCGGCAATCATCATTGCCCTAGAACAATACTTCTTGACGGAATTCATATCGTGAGTCACGAGAATAACCGTCTTAGTCGGATCCTTTTTGATTTCCGTAAAGAAGTCATCACATTTACGTTGGAATGCCTCATCGCCAACGGCAAGGACCTCATCGAGGACCAGAATATCCCCTTGTGCTTTAATCGCAACAGAAAAAGCAAGGCGGACCTGCATACCAGAAGAGTAATTCTTCAGCTTTTGATCCATGAACTCTTCAAGCTCGGCGAATTCGACGATATCGTCATACATCGCATCGACTTCTTCATGTGTGAATCCCAGAAGAGAGCCATTTAGATACACGTTCTCTCGGCCGGTAAGTTCAGGATTGAATCCCACGCCCAGTTCGATGAATGGAACCAATTTGCCGGAAACAGTAATGGAACCGCTTTCCGGATAATAAATTTGCGAAATCAGTTTAAGCAGGGTTGATTTGCCACCACCATTTCGACCGACAATGCCGAAAAACTCACCTTGGTGAACTTCAAAGCTGATGTCCTTAAGAACCTGCTGCTTCTTATAGCCTTTGATTCCTCTAGTCCAATTGATGAACGCCTGTTTAAGACCAGTGGCCTGCTCCGTCGGCAATTTGAAGCATTTGGAGACATGGCTCGCAGACAATACAACTGGATTTTTGGAATAATCGATTTTTTTTATGCTTTTCTCTTCGGACATCACATAACCTCCGCGAATTTGCGACTATTACGGCGGAATAACACCACGCCCAGCCACAACAAAACAACGGTCAGAGCAATTGGCAGCAGACGGATTCCCCAATTGTTGAACTGATTCCAAACGGTCGGTTGAGTCTCTGGTGCAATGAAATTATGCCGAATGTCCTGAATCGCCTGAGCGAATGGATTGATAAGCTCCAAACGGGCGATATCAGCCAAAAGTCCACCGCGATTGGTCACATATGTTAACGGGTAGATAATTGGCATGCCATAGAAAATCAACTGCTGAAGAACATCCCAGATATGGGCGATATCACGGAAATACACGTACATAGTGGCCATGAGCAATGTGACGGCAAGCGTCATTGCGTAAAGCTCGATGATGCTTAGAGGAAGCAGCACCACTCGCCAAGTGAAATGGACTCTTGCGATAATGGCGAAAATCAAAACAACAACAAGATTGATCGCATAACTGATAAGTGCACCGACAGTAGCCGAAACCACAACGATATAGTTCGGGAAATGAATCTTGCGGAGCAAATCCCCTCGATCCACCACGGATCGAAGTCCGACATTCGTCGATTCGGTAACGAATTGCCAAGAGCTAATTCCTAGCAACAGCACGACCGGGTATGTGGAAGTACCATCCGACATGCGCAGAAATTTACCGAATACCACATACATTACGCAAAACATCATCAGGGGCTTAAGCACCGACCATGCGATGCCAAGGAAAGATCCTTGATAACGAAGTTTGAAATCCGTCTTTACCAAACCTTGCAGGACGGTCCATGCATACCCGTATCTGTCCCGTATCTTTTTCACCAACTGTTTCACAAGTTGTATCCTATCAGTGGATGTCCCTTAGTCATCGAGCGTTGCCGAATGCCCGAAATATTATTACATCAATCGTTGCGCATGATGCTTAATGTTCGTCCGATTCCTTCTTCAATCGAATATTTCATATTCCAGCCTAAAGTCTGCAATTTATGTCCATCCATCAAAGCAACCGTCGCAGTAGAGTACCCTTTTGTCTCCAAGGAATCGGGGAGTTCAAAATGGACATTCACACCACACTTTGAAGCTACCAAGGAAGCCAAATCCTTTAACCGGCAATCGGAAATAGGTGCTGCGATATTGTATGCGCTTCGGCTTTCACCCTCAAGTAGGCAATACAGCAGACCAGCAACTGTATCAGCGACATATGCGTAGGAAAACAGCTGCGTTCCTTCGCTTTTCAGAATAATGTCTTCCTTCATTAACCCTTTGTGGATGAATTGAGAAAGCGCCTTGCTGTCATCCTTATGCAGAGTCGGGCCATAAGTTCGAGCTATGCGGGGAATGACAAAATCAATTCCATGCTGTTCGGAATAAGCTTGGCAAAGAGCTTCGCCCAGACGCTTGGCCTCTGGGTAGCCAGCACGAAGCGTATTCGGATCGATATAGCCGCAATACTGTTCATCAAAGCGCTCCGCATCGCCGCGGTTCTTTCCATAAATTTCCACGGATGAGGCAAAAACGAATCTGCCATCACGATGATCGTTTCCGCCCACCAATGAGTACTCGAGAAGGTTCTGCAAACCAGTCACATTTGAGGTAATCGTTGACACTGGTTCGGAGGCATATGCTCTGGGATGTGTTGTGCTGGCAAGATGAATGACAACATCAGCCGGACGATTGGGACGAACACCTGGTATCGACACATCCAGCTGCTCAAAATGGAAATGAGCCTCATCAAAATATGGGAATCTACTCCGTGCGCGACTCTTATTGCGTCCAATCGCAATAATCTGGCAATTAAACTTCGGGTCTTCGTTCTTTTTCATCAAGACATCAATTAAAAAAGTCCCGATCATCCCTGTTGCGCCAGAAATCGCAATAGTTTTATCCGCCAGTTTGTCCCATTGCAAGGGAAGATTGGCACAATACTCAATATCCTGCTGATAAAGTGAAGAGTCAAATCGACTGGGCAAAAGTACCTCCCTCGCCTTATTTCAGCCAAGTATCTTCATCTGCGGTGATGTATGCCTTGAACAGTTCCAAGTCGCCTTTGGTAGTGAGCTTGATATTCTTATCCGACCCTTTGGCAAAATGCAAGGTCTCACCAAGATCCACCATCATGGTATTCGTATAGCTAGAACCGTGAATTCCAATATTCTCGCGGAACGCCTTACGATATGCATCCAGCAATTTCCCATAACGGTAAGCTTGCGGTGTTGAGACGCGGCGCAATTGTTCCCTAGGCACATATTGTTTCGTAGTCGAAGCGTCTTCTTGGCTAATCACGAAAATTTGCTCGTTATACGGCAAAGAAGTCACCGCATTGCCATATCGATTACAAACATCGATTACATCAGTCAGAACATCAGCATCAATCAAAGGCCGAATGCCATCATGAATGATGACATTGTCTTCCTCACTGATTTTGTCGGCAAGGAATTCCACACCGTTTCTGATGGATTCCTGAACGCTTGCGCCGCCCCGCACAATCCACTTAAGCTTGTCGATATTGAATTGCTTCGAGTATGCTTCCACCATGGTTTCCCAGCCTTCAATGCATACCACCTCAATCGCGTCAATATCAGGATGCCGCTGGAAGCTTTCCAATGTATAGATAAGCACTGGCTTATCGAATACATTAATAAACTGCTTCGGGATGTCCTGCCCCATCCTGGTTCCCGATCCGCCAGCTACTACGATTGCAACGTTCTTAACAGATTCCATCCCATCACTCCGTTGTTCTGCTAAATCTTATCGATTCACATATTCGCGAACAGTCTGTTCGTCAACTTGGGCAAGCGCTTTCTTATCGACATGTTCGAAATGTAAACCGATATCATTAGGCAACGCGAAGATGTTGCCATAAGCATGAGTCAGCAAATACATATAGTTGGCCGGCACAGGGTACTGCCCCCCTTCGAAAGTTTGAACATCCAGCGGACAGAACTCGTCAAGACTACTTATCCATTCAAAACCGCTTGGATGGTCCATATTGTCATACGCGCGGACAATGCCTGCCGCTGCTTCATGCGAACAGACCACGCCGTCCCTGCGCATTCTGTCAAGCTGCGTATCGAAAGCATCCGCAATATGCTTCCCAGCCACTGATTCCGTTGGAATATAAACGTTTCTGTCCCAGGCTTCACGGACAACCATATCCGCTTCGGCTGTTTCAATCGCGGCTTTCCGGTATTCCTGAACTTTTAAGAAAGTGTCGTGGTTCGGCGAAGATACCCAATCGAAGGGGAACAAATCAATGAACCCTGGAATTCTTGTGTCTCGAGGAGCGAATCGAATCTGCCTGCAATGGACGATACGATCCCAGATTACGGTGATCTTGTACTTTGAATTATTAGTAAGCACTTCCTGAAGACGAGTCAGATCATCACGCATGATGCCCAAATCAAGGTCATCATCCCAAGGAATGAACCCATGATGTCTCACCGCACCGAGCAGCGTACCTCCGACAAGCCAATACTGATTTATTTCATTTTGCCGGCAAATCTCCGCAAAATCGCATAGCATTCGGTTTAAAGCGGATTGCAGAAGTCTAAGATCCCCCTCCGCCTTGGGCAAATTGAGGAAAAACCTTTTTCGTGTTTCCAAATCGGTCTCCCCGGGATCACGATACTGCGCCCAAAAACGGATGTCTTCTTTGGATCTTTCTGCAATTTGAGCACGCTGAACCTCATGAACAACCCTGCAGGATTCCTCGCCGATTTCATGCATCCAGTCACGAATTTCAAATAAAACCGATTCTTGTGCCTTCAAACTATCACGCAACTGGGCATTCTCATGTTCCAAGGAATCGATTCGGCCCATCAACTTTTGCATAGACCGCTCCGACGGCCAGAACAGCCTTTCACGCAGTCGTCTTGCCAGAGATGTCATAATCCCGTTCCTCTTCTACGATGGAAACCAGTAACAAAGCAAAATAATACCGCATACGCCCCTTGTGAGCGCATGCGGCTTAGAATCCTAGATGGTTTTGATTTACTCCATCTTGAGGTAGTTCTTCCAATACTCCAAAGACGTCAACTCCGAACGCGCCTCAGCGTATTCCTTTCGAATGCGTTCGATGTTCGCCTTGTAGTATTTTAGATCCCGAGCATAGCGCTTCTTGATCTGCTGGTAGCGCTTCACGTCCTTGGCACGAATCGTGCCCTTGCGGTTGTACCAATCCAAAACCACCAGCTTGTGCTTGCCACGAATCACACCGGCAGGATACAGCCATCCCTGCAACGGAATCACCGCATATCCAGTACCGTCCTTCTTGATATAACGCTGATTGTTATCAGTAATCAGGTCTTCCAGACGTTCAGGCAAGCTGCGTGGCTTGTCCCCTTCAATAAGCTGCCTGTCGATTTCTTTGATATCAAAGCCCGCAAGTTCAGGATCTTGATTAGCCTGAGCCTGAAGTGTAGCGAAATCAACGAGCTGCTCCTTGTTGCGGTTTGCAGCCATGAAGCTTTGTTCAGCCTGTCCCGGCTTCTTGATGAAGGATGGGCCTTTCAGGAAATCTTCGAATGCGTCCAGGCACAGCTCCGCATTTGCATAACCGAATTTCTTCAGTTCGAGGCGAATATTATTATGCAGCTCACGCATAAAGTCAGCACCAGGAGCCATTCCACATGTTGCTTGAGCAATCATGGTGTTACGCGTGGTCTGGTACCGTTCCACAGCAGCGTTATAACGCTCGAAGAATGACATATGCCATACGCAAAGGCTATTCATGGTAATAAAGCCAGTCTTGCAACGAATGCCATATTCAGCATCGTCGCAACGGACAAACACCGGCAAAGGCAGTCCATTCTTTTCGATTACGGAAATCGGAATGCAGCAGTACCACCAAGCGGCGTACATGTTGTTTCGCTGCCACTTGGTAGGCGTGTACATCTCGTTATAGATGAGGTCTTCGAACAGCGTCAAACGCAGCGGCGGCTTACAGCCAGCGAAGGTGCCTTGCTGGGTCATATTGCCGATATCTTCCCACTGGTCTTCGCCGATTTCATAATTGAGCATAGCGCCGCTAATCATGTCCTCACGATGCTCAGGCTTGAGGATGCGTAGCAGATTATAGGTACGCTTGATGCTCTCCGGAGAAACAGCAACGTCATCGTCCATAAGAAGGATATTCGTGGCCTTCGGATTCTGCTCCATAGCAGTGATCATGCCACGGGTGAAACCACCGGCACCACCGACATTATCGTTCGGAATAACCTGGATGCGATCTCCGCTCAGTTTTTCCGCATCCAAAGTCCGGCCATTATCCATCACATACATGTGGAAATGGTCTGCAATGGAATCGTTGGAACCGATAATCTGGTTCTTGACTAAATCAATGTTGCGTTCAATGAACGCTTCCTTCTTGAAAGTAGTGGTGGACAGAACCAACTCAACATCGTTCAGCTCGCCATCAACGTCAAGCTCGTAATAGCTGTTCCTAATGGAGACAGTTCCTTCGGTCTTTATGATGAAGCCGACGATTACCATGTCGTCAGTGACGGTCAAAGGCAAATCAACAGTCTGCCAATTGGTAGACGCTTCCAGCTTCTTAGAAGCTCCTTCAACCGGAATAGGATCATGCGCGAAGGCATCGCCCATAGTCTGCAGCACTTCGCAAGCGGCACCCTTAAGCTCAAGATGCAGAGTAAATCCCGTCGCACGGGTATAGCGCTTCAGTTTCATGACCGACAAAGAATTGAAATAAGTACTGAAATCGAACGTTCCAGCGTCATACATTTTCCATTCGTGGATCAACTTGTCGAAGACGACAGGCTGATTGGAACGGCAGTACAAAGCTGGGTATGCAACGGAGCGAGGATTCGTCTCCAACAAGATGTTCGCAAATTTCATCGAAGTCATGATTTCTAGACTACATTCAGCCCTTGAAGAGAAACAAAAAACGTCATTTCTCCAACGGAAACGCACGTTTATGCACGATACCAGCCCGATTCAATTGATGCTGCTTTGCCAATTGCGGATAGAACCATTCATTGATTTTTGGAACATAATGGAGCAAGGCAGCACCAGCGAAATCAATTGGTAGTCGAACAATGAAACTCAATAAGACCAGCGGAACCTGTGGAAAGAGTGTCCGCAACATGTCAAGATATGATTGCCAAGATTGCAGTAGCACATCATCTTCAATAAGATGCGCACATAAGATAGCCAAACTTGCCTGTCCGATTCTGCTAAATGTATCTCCTAATACCGCGACCTTATCGAACAATTGAGAAATCCCAATGACGCATAAAGTTCCCGCGATACTGCCGACTACAGCTAGAATTGGATGCGGGCCATAACTATTCATAGCCATACTCATGCCATCAAAAAATACAATATCGATTATCCAAATTAAAAAAGCGATAATCCAGATATAAGGGACGCGCCTCACGAAATCAAGCACATCGTATTTTTTAGCAAGATAGCCAAGATAAAGAAACGCGACTGCGCACATTCCCGCTTGAATGCTCCATGGCAACCACACATAGCGAGACGAACCATAACCGACAAGGAAACAAGCAATCACCCAAATGAAGGTATAAGGAAGTTTCGCAAAAAAATGCAGTAAAAGACGCGCCCAGAATAATGCCAACAGGAACCAAATCGCACCAATTCGAAAATCCACTGGCCATAACGTCAAATCGGAAACGTCTCCACTTCCATATAATGCAGCCATGCCCCATTGGCGCAAAGCGAGTACACGGCTCTCATGGTTTAACGTTGCCATACAAGTCACGCCAATAAGGACGCACAAAGCAGTCACAGCATATGTGCACAGCAGTTGCTTCGATTCCTTCGCCCATCGAAACTTACGTTCCGGATGCATAAAGTAACCGGACAGAATAAAGAAAAGTGGCATGTGAAAGGAAAAACAGATTGACACAATAATTTGCGCCGTTCTGTGGGGCATAAAAAGATTAGCCTCGATTGCGCTATGGCCAAGAATAACTGCCAATATCGCTATGCCCTTGGCAATGTCGAAGAATCTAATGCGCTTCATGAATTTATTCAGTCTCCCATTCCACAGGTTCTCTCCGCCACTTGCCGGATTCACAAGCCCAGCAATTGTTCCAAGGATCGGCGCAGCACGACTTGCCCTATACGATTTGGATGAATGCCGTCTGTATACAATGCATGTTGAGGCATTCCCGTTGAGCGTCCTACCGTGCGGAATGCCGCATATGCCGAAGCGAACCACCAACCATGCTGCCGGCAGAGGGATTGCAACACGTTATTTTCTTGTTCCATAGTGAGTGGTCTAGGATCTGACAAAGTATCAATACCAGCAATCACGTACACGTTGCTAGATCCGTATCTTGCAGAAACTCGGTTGAGATACCGCTCAGCGGTTCGTGCGAAATCATTGCTGTTTGAGAGTCTCAGCCGATCATTCGTACCGAGCAAAACAATAGCAGCATCTTCATGTCCAAGAGTTTGATCTCCGATGGAATCATATGCGGAATAGGAACCTTTTCCAGGAGCACTGGCATTAGTCACGCTCACCCCTCGCGCTTTCAAATCTCTTATCAAACCATTCACTGCGGAATCTGTCTGATGAGACGGTTCAAAATAAACATTCCCTTCAAGACGAAATAGCTCACGCGACGTGCAAGGATATGGGTTCGCAGCGCCCACACCAGCAGCGATACTATCGCCAAGAATACGAACAGAATGGTATTTCCCCAATCGAATGTTCTTTCCGAAATCCCCCGCAACGGATGGAACATAATCGCTCGGCAGAGAAGCCGAGCGTCGCATATCCAGAGCGCCCGTACGGTTGTTAAAGTAATAGGTGGCGCCATTCACGTTCTGACGGCCATAGAGCATCTTGCCGCTAGGCCAGTTGTAGCATACTGTCTTTCCAGAAAATCTCTGCCATCCGTACTGCACCGCACCGGTATGTAGGTCCAATAAATACCATGCGCCGTCAATAGGCTGTTCACCGTACAGCATCCAGCCCATTCGACGATCATAGAACACCCATTTTTGAGATTCCGGCAAATAGACGAAGCCGTATCTCACCGCACCGGTTGAACCATCAAAGTCATACCAATGGTTGTTTATATACTGTTCTCCATACATCATCTGGCCGGAGAAACGATCGTAATAAACCCATTTATGCTGGGATGAATTGTAATAGAAGCCATGCGTCATAGCTCCAGTGCATTCATCAAAGTGGTACCAGCCAGTATGAGATCGGTCGTAATTCACAAAACGTTCGCCATACTGCATCTTTCCTGACGTTAAATCGTAATAAACCCATTTACCGCCATTGGACGAGACAAAAGTCATGCCTTTCGCCATCGCTCCAGTGTTTTTATCAAAGTAATACCAGCCTCCATACCGATAATCCTCGCCTTTAACCATATGTCCAGCAGCATTGTATCGAACCCATTTCCCACCGTTGGAACGAAGATAGACGTCTTTATTCCGAGCGACAGATCCATCTTCATCTATCCAATACCAGTTTTTTTCTTTCGCATCATATATTTCCTGGGAACGTACTTGCTGTCCATTCTCGTAGTAATGTTCCTTGTTCGAATCCCAGCCGTTGTCAGGATGAGATGGAGCAGTCTCAACAGACGAGGTATTCAAAGCATCCGCATGTTCTTCAGCATGCGCGTAGGGTATGTAGAAGCATGCATTCAACACGAAAAAAGCAAGCGAACCGAAAAGAACGGATAGTGCGATCTTTTTCGCATAAACCCATTTATTCCTCGCTATGGAATTCATCGAAAAATATTTTCTATCCATATCAATCTCGATTCAGGCGATTTTCTTTTTTATACTGCTTATTAAATCAGCAATATTCTGAATGCCATAAGCTGCTACTGGGAACAACAATAAGAAGAAAGGTAGCGTGTAGATACTTTTTGCTTCCCAGAAAAGATAGCAGAGGAATCCGCCAATGAAAGAGGCGCACAGCAGAACTCTCGTAAAGACTTGAGATGAATCAGCGCCAAGAGACCGTTCCTTCATTAAGGAATGCACGAGACCGATTACCCCAATAATTGCCAGAAAATAGACAACAGTCTGAGCAACATTTTCAAATCGAAGCAGTACATCCGCGCCTTTCCCCAGCAAAAGGAATGAGCCTAATCCTGAGAAATGGTTCGCGGATTCACCTAACTCTGAATACAACGACGTCATAAAAGAGGGCTCCGCCCACTCTGACGCAAGTTTATTGGTAAAAAAATTTAACCCATCACTAGGATTGCCCGCAAAAAACGCCAGACGATTCCGAACAAAATCATTGGATATCTGAGATTGCAGGGCATAATCGTTCCCCGTACGTTCAAAAGCGTCTATAGCAAATCGGCTCCACCATCCAGCAGGCATATTATCCGGTTGTCCCAAGCCAATAGCAATCCAAGAAGACATCGGCATCCCTTTACCGAACTTCTGCCCGGTCCAAGTCTGAACCACATATACGGGAAGTTTTGAAACAAAGAACGCAGCCACTGCGGAAAGAAAAGAAACCACCAACTGCCAAACACGACGGTTATGCCAAACTGCAAAGATGACTGCCACAAGGGCCGCAAGCACAAGAATCTGGTACGTCGATTTGAAAACAATTCCAATTCCGCAAATGAGGAATCCGCCAACAATTGCAAGGCTGCTAGCCCAAACTTTCTGCAGCCGGAAGCCTTCTGCAATCATCCAAGTGCCGCATACCGTGAAGAAGAAGCCAACCGCATTAGGATAGACGAACGTAGCGAACATCAGCAAAGGGACACTAGTCGCGACTATGACGGTGAAGGCCCCATGTCCTTTCTCATTCAAACCGATCAAACTGCCGAATCGCCATAGCACTGCCACCAAAGCAGTAACCGCCACAGCACTCACGATTTGAAAAGCAAGAATGCTATCCAATCCAAAAACCGCAAAAACCAGAAGGTACCACAACATTGGGCCGCTTTGGAATGGATAGTAGGAGAAATAGGTATATGCGCTCGGAATACCTCGCGCGCCGCATTCTAGACGGATGCTGCCCTTCGGACAAAAATCCGCACCGAACTGGTTAATGTTACCATTAAGCAGAATATCGGCTGCGTCCATCAAGCTCCGTGAATCCGGGTATGTGTAAGTCACCAGATTCAATGACATCAACCAAATGATCTGCATTGCAGCCACATATATCAAAAGAATGGCAAGAACCCATTGCTGCGGGAGCTTCGAAAAGCCAATCGCAAGCAAGATCATCATACCAAGCAGTATGATTGTTCCCAATCCGAACGCAACCGATGGCATCCCAAAATGGTAATCAACTTGCTCAGTAATACTGCCAAGCTGCGGACTGTTTCTCTTAAAAGTGACGGTGAAAAAGACTGACAGCATAAGCAGTATCGTCACAATGGCGATTTGCATTCCCAAAGCGACTGTGACCAGCCATCTCGGAAGCACTTGCTTAATGAACGGCTGTTTTTGAGCTACAGCACTTTTATTCACTTGGTTCTAATCCCATCTTCTTCAGAAAGAAATTCCTATCGCTCAGATCGTCGTTTCAATGATATAGCGCGGTCGAGCTTTGACCTCCATGTAGATTTTCGCGATATATTCGCCTGTAATTCCAAGAGCTAGCAGAATAAAACCACCCAAAATCCACAAAGAGAACATAATGGAGCCCCAGCCGGCAACCGCATGCCCAGAGAAAACAGAAACAAGGGTATAAATCAACATGATGATTCCGATAAACACAGAGAACAGCCCGATGCCGGTAATCATGCTCAAAGGCTTTGTCGAAAATGATGTCACGCCCTCTACAGCGAAAGAAACCATTTTCTTCAAAGGATATTTCGATTCCCCAGCAACTCGAGTTCCGCGCTTGTAATACACCTTCGCCGTTTTAAAACCAAGTGAAGGAACCAATCCTCGAAGGAACAGATTGGACTCCTTATATTGAGATAAAGCCGTCAATGCAGTACGACTCATCAAACGATAATCAGCATGATCCGGCACGGTTTCCGTACCAAGCCACTTCATCAAAGAGTAGAAGGCATGGGCCGTTCCGCGCTTGAATGCAGTATCAGTATCGCGATTATCACGCACACCGTATACGATTTCAGCTCCCTGACGATATTCCTGAACCATGCCATCAACAGCATTGGGATCGTCTTGCAAATCAGCATCCATGGAAACAACAGCGTCGACATTCATGCTCAATGCCTGCATTAAGCCAGCAAAAAGAGCATTCTGATGACCTCTATTGTGAGCCAGCTTCACGCCACGAAATAAGGAGGGATCCTTCTCATGCAGCGATGCAATCACATCCCAAGTCTTGTCGCGGGACCCATCATCGACAAAAATAACGAAGCTATCTCGCGCAACAGCCTGCGAATCCTCAAGCTGAATCATCTTTTTCTTCAAAACGTCCGCAGTTACGTGCAATGCGGCTTCTTCGTTAAAACAAGGAATCACAAAAGCCAGTGTCGGTTCACGTCTCATCTGAACTCCACGCCCGTTCGCTTCCATATCATGAGTCATGTCTAACAGTGTATGTCATGCTATCAACGCAATAGTCAAACACTGTCCGCAACTTCGTCATGCACCTTCAAATGTTTCCTTGTACATCGGCACCACCACGCCTCTAGCCACACGCCAAAAACATCAACTCCTCTTGTAAATGAACGACTTGTAAAACAAACTTTTTTTGTCATAGCAACAGCTATAATTATCCCCCGAATAATGAGGGGAAAGGGGAATAATGCTTCAACGGAGAAAAATTCTAATCAGTTTTCTAGCCATTACAGTACTGCAGGGAATTACCTACCCGGCAATCGCGCTGGGCAGCGAATCCAACGCAATGCAAGTATCTTCCAATAGTCAAACTGCCGAACCGAATCAGAATTCAAATAGTATCCAAGGAGGTGATTCCAATACAATCACTTCAGACGCTGATGATGCCTCGCAATTTTCTGATTCGGCATCCGAATCAACACAACCGAACAGTGTAATTCACTCCAGCCGACAGAACAGGAATGACGACAGACCCGATTCTTCCGAACCGGACAAGAATAACGACAGCACCAGTCCTAACGAACCAACTAAACCAGACAAACCTGAAAACGGTTGGGATCAGAATAAAGAGCACTACTACGAAAACGGCACTATGGCCGTCAGCAAGGACGTATTCATTTCAAGTTCTCCCAACAACCGCAAAGACGGCATCTGGGTTCGTTTTGACGAAAACGGTAATTTAGTCAAAGGAGAAGATCACCGCAATGGCGGCTGGTACTACTTTGACGAAGAGACAGGTGCCATGGCCAAGGGAGTTAAACATATCCTCCAACAATGGTAAATGGGTGTACTACGACGTGGTCACCGGCAAAATGGCGCACGGCGAAGCCCATCTCAACTACGACAAAGAACATACTGGCTGGTATTATTTCGACCAAAATACTGGCAAAATGGCGCATGATTTCGTCTACCTTCGCCAACATGACAAATGGGTATACTACGACAAAATAACAGGCAAGATGCAGTACGGCGAGCACTACATTAATGATGGGTGGTACTACATGAAACCTGTCACAGGAGCCTTGGCCAAGGGCAGAACATGGCTGAACGCCGGTAAGAAATGGGTATATTACGACAAAACCAGTAGTCGCATGATTCATGGTGGAGCCATTCTTGACGGGCATCATTATTTCTTCGATCCCCACACAGGAGCCCAATACAACAAACAACAAATCATCGATAGACTGACTTCTCAAGCACGCGCGCTCTTAAATCAGCATCCTGATTGTCCAGGTGTGCTCGCTGCAAATGGAGGACTCATTTGCCCATTCGGACCATGTATGGCTTTTGTCTGGTACATATTCCATTCTGCCGGTTTAGACATTTTCCTCTGCGACGGAGCTAAAACCGGCTGGCCACACCATAACTACGATTGGTACAGATCCCGTGGGCGTGTCAGTCATACACCACATGTTGGAGATATCGCTTTCTGGAAGTTCGGAGATGCTTGGGCTCATGACTATGACGCCAGCCATGCAGGTGTCGTAGTCGAAGTGAATGGAAGAAATGTAATAATTATCGACGCAGCTTATGGAGATATTGGCATTCGTTCGGCTTACAACGGAGCAAACTATGCTCACCCATATTACGACGAGTAACCATTTAAACCTGTATAGAAACAGTTTATAAGGAGTCCATATGAAATACGGTGTCCGCGCATGTGCATTAGCAATGTTGGTCATATTGCAAGCCTGTTCTTTAACAGCATGTTCTGGACAGAATAACAATGTTGCGCGGACACCATTTCCCCAAAAGTCCCCTGCATCATCTATTTCTAACGATTTTTCCAAAGTCATTCCTGACAAAAAATTCGCCGCATGCTTAGTCTCCGTACTCAACGCATCCAATAAGGGTTTTCCCTCAGTAAAAGCCTCTAAAATTAAGAACCTGTCGTTTACTGAATACACAACCAAATATCAAAATTGCAGTACGAATAATCTGCAAAAAATCACTTCAGTCGAAGGACTGCAGCATTTTACCGGATTGATCTCACTGGATTTGAGCGAGTTCAAATCTCTAAAAGAACTACCACAGATTGAATCCATGACCTCTCTAACCCAAATTAATTTGCAAGGCACTAAGATTTCCGATATTTCAGCTCTAGCGTATCTCAGTACCTTGCAGAATATCGCGCTTTCCGATAAATCATGCAATTTGACGCCGCTTTCCAGACTATCTCCTATTACGATTAGCGCGCAATGTCCCACCGTAGATTTGTCCCCTCTTGATGGCAAGAAAATCCAAATTTACGTTTCCGAATCAATCAGTGAATCCAAAGCACGAAAATCAGCCATGACAGGCAACACCGTCGCCATTATGAAAGCGGCTGGAAAATTCACCATTTTCCAGCCGAATCAATCAGGTAACATAACCGAATCTGAAATGTAAGTCACGAATCAACCTCGGCCTGTGACGTTATCGAAATAATGCCATGCTTGCCATTGTGGAACCCACGTGTTTCCGTGAGCCATAGCTCCCGTAACTGGATCGAAGTAGTACCATGAACCATTCTGTTTCTGCAAACCTTTTACCATTTTGCCGGTTTTTCGATCATAGCGGACCCATTTACCGCCATTCGAACGTATAAAAACATCGCCTACGCGTCTAGCGCCAGTAACTGCGTCAAACATGTACCATCCAGCGCGCTCATCATCATAGCCAAGATAAACTTCGCCATAAATCATCTTGCCAGTAGTCTCATCGTAATAGACATATTTGTCCTCATCGGACAAATATGTCATTCCTTTACTCATCGCACCGGTCGTAAAATCAAAATTGTACCAAGCTCCATACCTGAAATCCTCACCTTTAACCATCCGGCCGTTCGAATCATAGCGAACCCACTTACCGCCATTCGAACGCAAATACACATCTTTGTTCTGAGCCATAACGCCATTTGCATCTATCCAATACCAAGCATCTGTCGATGGGTCATATATCTCTTTTCCTTGAGCATATGAGCCATCCTTCTCCTGCCAATACTGGCGACCGTCCTTGTACACCCATTTTCCCGATGCGACGTTGGTCGCTTTATTACCAAAAACATTCATATCCACGGAACCGCTGATACCGTTGATATGGCCGGAACTGGTGTATTGCCAGCCGCGGTCGTTGGTGCCAAAGGCGTTGTATCCCATTTGAGCACCATACTGGGCCACCCAACGGGTCTTTGCGTAGATGTTCGAATTGTTCAACGGGCCTTGCAGGTAGCTCGTATACGAATACACACCGAGATTCTTGTATCCGGCGGACTGCAGTGCGCCATACCAGGCGTCGGCCATACCGCTATAAACATTCGGATTGGTCGGCGGGGTATGACCAGCCCACGTCCACTTTTCAAGGTCGTAATACACAGGGTATTTCAGATCGTTCGGGCTCACGCCCATCTGGCGGAGTTTGGCAGCCACATCATTGCCTTCCGCACGTGCGCAGTTCGCATCGTATGCATACGAATACCAGTAGATGCCAAAAGGAATACCAAGACGTTTGCATTCGTTGATGTTACGTTGCGCTTTGGCATCGGCATAGTTGCCCCAGCCATAGCCCAAACGAATGATTGCGCCTTCCACGCCGTCGGCTTTCGCCTTGGCCCAATCGACGTCACCCTGCCATGAGGAAACATCAATCACGCCCTTGGCTTGTTGAACGAACAGGTTGTTCCTATAATCGAAAAACGCCTTTGTTCCGTTGTAGGTTCCCCAGTGTGCTCCGTATTCGTTGCTCTCGAATTTAGTGAGCCGGACAGTCGAGCCACCCTTCAAGGACGACTGCTCCGCAGACTGTTTCACAGGTTGTTCCACAGCATCTTTCACATCCGAGGCACTCACCGGAATGAATGATTCGCCATCCGTTTTGGCCAGTGGATCAGGTTGCTGCGATTGCGTGCCGACCAGCTGAGCGTCCGTCACGGTTTCGCCGGTCTCAATGTTCTGTACATCACCTTCCGGCGTAACCGCAAGGTTCTCCGAAACCACAGTGGAATCGTCCGAAATGTTTTCGCTTACCGTTTCCGGCAGCGTCGCGTTCGGATTGTCCGGCATGCTGTTTGACGAATTCTGCGCATCATCCACAGTTGCGGCAAAAGAACTTGGCGTATCCTCAATCGCAATATCCTGCATGGCGTAAGCCGGCACCACGGCAACGGAAACCGTCATTGCAACCACGGAAGCGGTGGTCGCAATCTTCATCAAGCTTTTCGGCGATATCATCGTCAGCCTCTCTCACAAAACGCATTTCACGTGTTGACGCAATTGCACACGCAAAACTTAAGTGTATTCTGAGATGTCCCCACTTAAAATAAAGCAGCTGGATTCCAGACCAAACTTCACATTTACCGAATATGCCACAACATGAAGTGCTGGCATTCGGAAGTGGAACGGGTAACATACCTTATGTATTGTCATTTGGGAATAGAGGACCTTGTCGGACCACCTCCAATAGACAACATCAAAACGGTATCGCGGACTCCTGGAGGGAAGCATGGCACGGCACGAAAGGCAGCCAAATAAAGCTGACAGTCAAGCAGGTAACGTCCGTAAGCCCCGAACGTTCAGCAGTACCGCGACCGTCGAAACCAGCAAACCCGACAATTCCGTTAACATCACCAATCGTAACGGAAAGCCTGAAACAGACGCATCAGGGGTTTCCTATCAAACAAACACCAAAGATCCATTCCAAATCGCCATATCGCAAGGCGTGCAAGATGGCGACACTTGGGTGCATAACCATGTCAAGAACTTGATTCGCCGTTCCATCATCGTAGCCGTTATCGTCGTTGCGGTATGCATTGTGGTCTTCGGCGTCATGGGCGTGAGAACATCGCAGAAAATGCGCGAACTGAATGCCATTAACGACTGCAGAGACGCGGTTGCCACCATGAACGCTTCATATTCCAAGGATTTCCAGCTCAAGGGAAAGATTGTCGACGCATTTTCCAGCATGGATTCCTCATATGATCTGGAAAAGCTCAGCACCTTGTATCAGGAAGAAGTCAAATCGCCGAAGGCGCTTGACTGCAAAGCCGACCCGTCCGGGACCACCAGCAAAGCCAACACCGAACGAGCCGCATATGACAAACAGGCCAGAACCTTCGAGCGGGCGTTGACAAAGGACGAGGCAAATCAGAATTGAATACGAAACGATTGGCAAGAACGGCACTTGCCGTTATCGTAACCGTAGGAATAGTCGTTGCCATCATCGTCGGGTGCGGCCCCAAATGGGGCAACGGAACGGCAACCGGTAAAACCGGATCGCAATCCACCGCCACCGCCCATACTGCGGCCACTGTTGATGTGCAACTGCCCTCATACTACATGGACAATATGGTGTTCCAGCGCGATCAGCCAATCGTAGTCAAAGGCAACGTCAGCTCCACGGAAAGCAACCCCATCGACGTTTCGAAACTGTCAGCGACACTTACGCAAGGCAAAACCTCCGAGAGCGTCAAGGCAAAGGCAGCGAAAAACGGCAGTTTCACCTGCACGCTGAGCGCGCAAAAGGCAAGTCTCAATCCGTATTCGCTGCAAGTGCAGTACGCCGGCAAAACCGTGCTGAAACTGGCCAAAGTGTATGTGGGAGACGTCTTCGTAGCCGCTGGCCAGTCGAATATGGAACTCAACTATGTGCAGTATTACGAAAACGCTACTTACAATTTTGGCAATGGACTAATCACGACAGGTGATTTGCCGAAACCGCTCGTAGATGACAACGTGAAATTTGTCATCGCAAATCATGATGTTGAAGACACTGATTTTCCACTGTCCGCTGTTAATCAGAGCGCCGATGCATGGCTGACTGCAGATTCCACGAATTCACTGCACTTCAGCTATCTGGCTCAGCAATTCGCCATGCAGTTGCGCGCCAAGCACCCCAATGTGCCGATTGGCATCATCCAGACCGCGTGGGGTGGCACGCCTATTCGCCGGCATGTACAAGGCGGCGATATTTATGCGAACCATATCGCGCCGTTGAAGGGATTCCATGTGGCGGGCGTGCTGTGGTATCAAGGTTGCGATGACGCCAATAATTACGGAACTGCTTTGCAATACGAATCGCAAATGACCACGCTCATCAACCAGTACCGTAACGTGTTCGGACGCAAGGACCTGCCGTTCCTGTACGTACAGCTCGCGCGATGGCCAAACTACCAGTACACGCAAAACGTGCGAGAAGCGCAACGGACCACGCTTGGCAACACCAACCTGCACGATTCGTCAAACGTGGCGATGACGGTTTCCCTTGACACAGACAAGGGCACATCCGCGCTAATCCATCCGCTCGGCAAAGATATTCTCGGGGCGCGCATGGCCGCGCAATATCTCGCCATGGAAGACGGCACCACCGTACCCAACGGACCGCTTATCGAACATGCCCGGCACACTGCGAACGGCGCAATCGCCTTGTCTTTCCGGAACGGCACCGCAAGCAGGCTGAAAGCCATGCAGCCGAACTATTCGAAAACCGCGAGCGCAATCGCACCAAACTATAAGAGCGCTCCGAAAGCGACCCCGTTAAGCGGTATCAGCAATATCGCCGCTCCCACCACTACGGCATTGCAGGGGTTTGAGGTCGCCAATTATTCCGGTCAATGGCAGGCGGCCAATGCCCCTATCAGGGGCAATCAGGTGTTGCTCACCGCAGCCGATGGTTCAATACTGAACGATCTCAACGCCATGAGCCAGGTACGTTACCTGTTCAGCGGCAATCCGAAGTGCGCGAGCATGCTATACAACGACTTTAATCTGCCGGCTAGCCCATTCATCACTATTGTTGAGTGATCTTTGTTGGGGGCCGCCGCTAGATAAACCAATACGGGCGGGATAAGTACGGGCGGTCTGAGCCGTTGCTTGGCCTGCTTGGTCATGTTTTGAGCAGGCTGTTCCGGCTTCTGGTTTGGATTCTGGTTTCCCGCTTAAACTATGAAGACTGCTGCAGCATCGCAGAAACTAGACAAATGTCATTTTTCCACCGGTTTATTTAGGCACATTCCCCTCCTACTATGGCATACGGAACGAACGCGAGCGCACAATCACAGATCGAATGCAAACGTGCGCAGGAGAGGAACCACCATGAGGAATCGTATTGCAGCAGCTGCAGCGGCGGGAATATTAACCATCGGCATGGCCGCCTTGCCTTCCGCGGCTTCGGCCAGTGAAGTCGCACCGTCTACGGACGGATTGGCCGGCAGCACCGCCATCAGCGGGCAGATCGACCAGGATATGGCCGTGTGCACCGACAAAACGTGCGATGCCGTACAGCATGTGCGCAAAACCAACCAGCAGATCAAGTCGGACATCGATACCGCCAAGCAGCACGCCGAGCAGCTGCATCAGAACGCGCACGAGGACGCCGACGCGCTTCGCCAGTACGGCGAGCAGGCCTGGAAGAACTACCAGGAGGACCGCGAGGATATAAAGAATGCGATTGACGGCGCGGTCAAGCGCGGTCAGGAGCGTCACGACGCTCTGCATCAGGATATGCAGGACACGCAGGCCCACCTCAACCAGATGCATGCCGATATGAAGGAGACCCACGACGAACTCAAGACGAGGCATGACGCGTTTGCGGCGAGCAGCCACCAGTGGCATCAGTCGTTCATCGCGGCGCTGAAGGACGCGAACTCCAAGACGGGTCAGCAGGGCGGCTCATCCGTTGCTACCGGCACGCATGGCATCACGGCTGGAACGAATGCCGGTACGACCGTTACTGGAGTCAACGGCACCACTGGCACTGTGCGCACGGCTGCCGACACTGGCGCGAATGGTGCTGCAACTGGATCCGTCACAGCTTCCGGCGATCAAACCGTCGCGTCCACCGGTGCGCTGACCAAGTCGGAATATGGACAGCTTGCACAAACCGGCATCGGCATTTCCCTTGCCTGCGCAGCCATTCTGCTGCTTGCCGGCCTTGCCTACGCCATGAAGACGTTCGTGCAGTATAAGCGCGAAACCAGCGAAGACTGAGCCGGCTCGCTGCCGGACAGCGTTTGCTTCATCGACTCATGAAAAACGGTCTCGAATATATCGGGACCGTTTTTTCATGCGCGTTTTTCGTATGTGCTTTTCATCTGCTATACGCATTGTTGCGATTCAATTGGAATGACGTAGTATAGCGACGTACAATGCAGCGCGAAGCGCGCGTACCGTGCGTGAACCGCGTGTATGTCCAGTATTCCCACTGATTGCCGTTCTGATCAGTCCACTGGTCAATTCGCATAATGGGGAGCACTGCTGGCGATTCGCGGCGACGGCGTATCGCCATTCCCCGCCGTCCGTCCGGCACTACCCGCGCTCCCCACATCGCCGGCCTTTTCAGCATTGCCGATGTTGGTTCTACGCAACGACCCCGCGGCCAACGAGCGGATGGATCGCCTGCGCTGCGCCTGTTCCGTCTGCGAAGCGGACTGAATTGCGGGAAAAGCGCCCGTTACGGGACGAATACGACCGGTTGCGGTCGGAATAAAGCTTGGTGGCAAAACCTGCGTTGTGATGGCGCTTATGGATGCCATTTGCGGCTGCTGCGTATTATCAGGACCATCCGCAGCGTCTTTTTCTTTCACGGTTTGCGATTCTTCCGCACGATTCGCGTCATCATTCGCATCCTCGCCCGTTTGCAAGGCAGACCCAGCTTCGCTCTGCTTTTCTTGTTTTTCCTGCTTTTCCTGCGGAGCGGCCTGCACATCACTCTGCAATACGATTGGCGATGAATTCGAACGGCGTCGGGCAAGCGCCGCCAGAGAGTCACGAGTATCAGCATCGCGTTGGTCAGTCTGCTGGCTGCCGGCAGCCGTCTTGTCAACCATCGTCGTGCTTCTTTCTCTCAACGTCACGATTTCGAGCGTAACGTAGCGCAGCGCAAAAGTGCGCGTAAAACGACGATGTACGCAACTCCCCCACCGAATCGCAATCAAATATCGACATATGAGGGCAAACAATCCCATTATTGAGACCACAGACTGGCACCAATAAACCGCAGCATGACAATCAGGGACTTTCCTGGATGCCGGCCCGTACACGCGAGACTTGCGATACGGGACGATTCAAAAAACCGAGGCCAACGAAAGAAGCATTCGGAGGGAATCTGGAAGGAACCGGAAAACGGAGTGGAAAAGAAGGAACCCCAGAAACCGAATGATTTCAACGGTTTCCGGGGTTCCAATCCGGGCGGAGAATACGAGATTCGAACTCGTGAGGCTGTTACACCAACACGCTTTCCAAGCGTGCGCCATAGACCACTAGGCGAATTCTCCAATTATGCAACGCTTTCCGGTGTCTATCCGTTAAGCGCAACTTAACTAGAATACAACAGGACTGGCAGAAGACCAAATCGGCGTGTCGCCCTACCAAATCTGCAAAACATATAGAGCTCCAATATCGGTTCAAGGTTAGTGACGTTTTGCAAGACTCTCCAATAATCCGGCCCAACATGTACATCTCGTATTCACGCAACATAGAATGACGGATAACCACGGATGGCGTTTAATGGCCGACTGTCGTCCACGTAAGCGTAAAAGGAGCGGATGATGATCAGCCAAGAGAACTACGACATACTGAAGGAAAAATACGGAGATGCGTCCAGCTGGGCCGTCTGGAACACGGATTACGCGGATTCCAAGCCCAGCCACAATATAAACGATCTGAGCGTATTCGACTCCCCGAATCTGTCCGAATTGAACACCGGCTTCGTGTTCGTGGGGCTGAACCGCTCCGGTAAACCCAAGGACGGCAACGCGGAGAAAAAGCCGGACAAGCCGAAGGATCCGTGGTTCAATTTCCATGCGGGAAGGAACGATTTCAAACTGCGATATGCGCTGCAGGGCACACGGTATTGGGGAAGCTACATAACCGACGCAATCAAGGATTAGCAAGAAACCGATTCCGGTGAAGTGGAAAAGACACTCAAAAGTAACCCGGAACGCGTTGATGAGAACCTCAAGGGATTGAGGGAGGAGCTCGAGCTACTCGGTGGCAAGCCTGTATTGGTGGCTCTCGGATACGCCGCCGAGAAAAATCTGAAATGCATGAAGTCGGAAGGGTATGAAGTGGTCAGAATATTGCACCCCGCAGCCTTCATCGGCAAAAAGAAGTATCGCGATAAAGTGCTGAAAGTCTTGGACAACATTCAAAAATAACGAGACATTCAGCTCCGAACCACATCTAACCATCTAATCCGGATGGGCATGAGAGAAAAACGGGGTTCCCGGAGCGACGCCCGCCGGGAACCCCGGAAACGAAAAGGGGCCTCCCGGGAGCCAAAGGCTCGACCGGGAGGCCCAACATGTGAAGCGGCGGC
>ERZ827524.1381-NODE-1381-length-23315-cov-6.275279_pt1 | contig 23315 bp, 18 predicted proteins | sample MGYA00519702_ERZ827524 | MGnify/ENA primary metagenome ERZ827524 (study PRJEB31778, sample SAMEA3449341) | human gut metagenome | biome: human gut; feature: human-associated habitat; material: faeces | place: United Kingdom | collected 2010/2012 ...
CCAAATTAGTGAAAAAAGAGTCGCATAGAGAAAAAAAACATTTAAATATAAAAAAGGAGATGTGCCTTAGTTTTGACACATCTCCTTTTTTTGTTAGCAATTTTCCTTGACTTCAATCTATAAATACTCCTTATTACACAAAAAATCCCCCTTCACCGTTGTATGATTCCGTATTTTTGTCCACGTATTCATATTTTATCACATATCAAAGAACATAAGACAACCCATGAAACGTTTATCTATTTTTATTGTGGGAATAATGGTGGCTGTGGTAGCCATGTCCCGCACATTCGACATGAAACAGTTGGGAGCAGATGCCAAAGGTATCAATTCCTGTACGGAACTAATCAACCGAACCATTGAAAAAGCAGCTTTGGAAGGTGGCGGAACTATTTATTTCCCTGCCGGAACTTACCTTACTGCTACCATTCACATGAAAAGTAACATAACGTTGTACTTGGAATCGGGTGCAGTTTTGCGTTTCTCCGACAAGTTTGAGGATTATCTGCCCTTCGTCACCTTACGTTGGGAAGGTACTGTGATGAAAAGTTTATCACCACTGATTTATGCACACTCAGCAGATAACGTAACCATTTCCGGACGCGGTACACTGGATGGAAACGGATTAAAGTGGTGGCTGTGGGAATTTGATACCCGGAAAGTGATAAAAGAAAACGGCGGCAAACTCCCCGCCTTGGATAAACTGCAGCAGATGTGGGTGGACGCTAATAAAAATCTGGAAATATCCGACTATTACAAACCCTCATTGGAACGCCGAATGTTCCGCCCGCCTTTTATCCAGTTCTACGAATGTACCAACATCCTTATCGAGAATGTAAAGATCATAAACTCTCCTTTCTGGACTATCAATCCGGCATTTTGTGATAACGTTACAATACACGGGGTTACTATCAATAATCCGTCAAGCAATCCCAAAGGTCCCAATACGGATGGCATCAATCCAAGTTCCTGCCGGAATGTACGCATCTCCGATTGCTTTATCAGCGTTGGGGACGATTGTATCACTATCAAATCCGGACGTGATGCTGATGGACGTAAATATGGAAAAGCCTGTGAGAACATTACAATCACCAACTGCATTATGCTTTCCGGGCATGGTGGAGTAGTCATCGGTAGTGAAATGTCAGGTGGAGTAAAAAGAGTGGCAATATCCAATTGTGTATTCGACGGGACTAATGCCGGTATCCGGTTAAAAGCATCCCGTGGGCGCGGTGGTGTAGTAGAAGATATCCGGGTAGATAATATTGTAATGAAGAATATCCAGGGAGATGCCTTTATCTTCGACTTATTTTATGACCGTTTATCGAAAGTGGAGTCCGTAAGTGAACGTACACCTATCTTCCGCAATATTCATTTGAGTAATGTCACAGGAAATGATATAAAACGAATAGGATATATAAAAGGAATTGAAGAGATGCCTGTATCAGAACTCTCCTTTTCCAATATGAATATAGTAGCCGAACAAGGATTTAAAGCGGAAACAGCAACAGATATACGATTTAACAATGTCAGCTTTACAGTGGGCGAAGGACCATCATTCGACTTCAGACAATGCAATGGCATATTCCTGAATGATGTACGTTCAAAGAAGCCGATTACCAATCAGCCGGTAGTAAATATAGAGAAGGATGTGGAGAATGTGAATATCATTCATTGTGACTCCACACAGATCATGAGAAAATAACTTCCAACAGATGATATACAAATTACGCGGATCTTTAAGTGACCCGCGTAATCTGATATTCAAGAAGTACTCTTTATTACTATTTTATGGTAACTAAAGTTCGTCGCAAAGATTCATCCTCCGAACTACCACCTACCATAATATCATAAGTTCCCGAACAGACTCTCACTGTATTGGTTTGTTCATCCCACCACTCCAGTTCCTTATCTTTCAAATCGAACTCTATGTTAGTAGTCTGTCCGGCTGGGATAAATACACGCTTGAAAGCACGTAGTGTTTTTACAGGACCTTCCGCATCACCTTGCTTTTTGAGATAAACCTGAACGACTTCTTCACCGTCGCGTTTTCCCACATTTGTGACCGGAACAGTTAACTTCAAAGTTTGTCCGGCAGTAACCTCGCTCTTATCAAGAACAACTTTATCATAACTGAAAGTTGTGTAACTCAGCCCATATCCGAATGGGAACAACGGGGTATCCTGCATGTATCTATAAGTTCTTCCGGCCATATTATAATCTTCGAAATCAGGAAGCTGAGATACATTTCGATAGAATGTTACCGGTAATCTACCCGCCGGATTATAATCGCCAAACAGCACTTCGGCAACTGCTGTTCCACCTTGTTGTCCCGGATACCAAGCCTGCAGAATGGCTTCACATTTCTTAGTTTCAGGTTCCAATCCGATAGGAGATCCGGAGCAGTTAACCAAGATAATCTTTTTGCCGGCACGGTACAAAGCATCAATCAGCTCACGCTGAACTGCCGGAAGTTCAATATCCGTACGGTCACCTTTCTTAAAGCCAGGCAGGTTGACTCCCATTTCTTCTCCTTCAAGACTGGGAGAAATACCACTTGCGAAAATAACGATATCTGCCTCCTTCACTTGCTCGACGGATTTCTGAATATCGACCTCTCTCTTGAAGCCAAGATCGAAATTTAACTGAGCATCACTCCGAAGATATTCAAAATCGAGTTCTATGTCATAGGATTGACCAGCCTGTACTTTCATGGCATGAGTCGTTTTACGGGCACCATGCTTATTAGAGAAACTTTTCACCTCTTCTCCATTTACACGAAGACGCCCGTTTCCGTAACAGTATACTTCAAGTACGATTTCTCCGGATTGTACAGGAGTAAATACACTATTATAAGTAGCAGAGAAGTCCGTCAGATTTACTCCCGGAGCGAAAACCGTGGCACCCGAAGTGCAGAAACGGAAAGGAGTGGTGACCTGAGTAGTAGTCACAGGACTCCCTTCACGCGTCAGATTATTCCAGTAACGGGCAGTGAAACCAGGACCATCCGCCGACTTGCATTGGCTGAATGCACTATGAATCAAGGTTCTTTCTACCCACGGGCAACCTTGTTCATAAATCAGTTTATCATCAGCTCCGAGCAAATTCCGTATTCCATCCAGAATAGTTACGGTGTGCGGCGGCATTCCATTGTAATTTCCCCATTGCATGACAGAATCATTGGCATTGGGTCCCATAACAGCTACTGTCAGCCCTCCACGCCTCAACGGCAAGAAGTTATCCTTATTCATCAGTAACGTCATGGATTTACGGGCTATTTTCAACGCCAATGAATCATGGGCAGCAGAAGCGACTACAGAGAACGGTATTTTTGCCCAGGATACTTTTTCCAAATCATCCATTTCTCCCAGCTCGAAACGAGCTTTCAACAAACGTTTCACGGAAGTATTTACTTTTTCTTCAGAGATCAACCCTTTCTTTACACTTTCCACCAAAGCTTTATAGCTGGAACCACATTCCAAATCAGTTCCACTTACTACAGCAGCGGCAGAAGCAGACTCAGCGTCCGAATGCGTGTGATGTCCACGGTCATTATAAAAATCGGCAATGGCACCACAATCGGATACAACTATACCATCAAATCCCCATTCATCGCGTAAGATTTGCATTAACAAGCGGTTGCTGCCACAACAAGGTTCACCTTCAAAACGGTTGTAAGCGCACATCACTTCTTTTACTTCTCCCTCTTTCACTAAGGCTTCGAAAGGCGGCAAATATGTTTCATACAAATCGCGAGGTTTGATATTCTCCGCATTAAAAGAATGGCGGTTCCATTCGGGACCGGAGTGTACGGCAAAGTGCTTGGCACAAGCATGCAACTTATCATAGTTTCCGTCTGCAGGGCCCTGTAACCCTTTTACTACCATTACTCCCATCCGGCTTGTAAGATAAGGGTCTTCGCCATAGGTTTCGATACCTCTCCCCCAACGCGGGTCACGATAAATATTGACCGTAGGCGTCCACATAGTTAATCCCTGATAACGCTCACGGCTGTCTTTAGATGAATAATAAGTATTCTTGGCACGCGCCTCATCAGACACGGCAGTGAATACATCATATACCGTTTCGGGGCTAAATGACGCAGCCATACCTATAGGCTGAGGAAAAACGGTAGCTAACCCTGCACGAGCAACCCCATGTAGTGCCTCATTCCACCAATTATACGGTTTTATACCCAATCGTTCCACGGGACGGGAACCATCCATCATGAGTTGTACCTTTTCTTCCAGCGTCAGTTCTTTCACCAACAGATCTGCACGTTCTTCAGGAGACAATGAGGTGTTTTTGTAAGATACTTGTCCACAACCGGTCAAGACTAAAATAGGTAATAGATAAAAAAGTTTCTGTTTCATACTTTAAGGTTCAATTAATAGAACTTTGCAAAAGTACAAAACAGAAACTTCTTTTATGGGGAAATATTAGTTGTTGAAGTGTATTTTTTTACTCTTCGTACATCTTATCTATCACTTCCTTGTAGTTCTTTGCAACTACAGGGCGCTTCAACTTCAAGGTATTAGTCAGTTCACCACGTTCCATACTGAAAGGTTCGGGTAAAAGAGTAAAGCGCTTCACTTGCTCATAATGTGCAAACTGCTGTTGCAAGGTATCTATGCGAGCACGGAATAAACCGAGAATTTTAGGATGCTGCAGCAGTTCTTCCATATCCTTATATTCAATCCCTTTCTCCTTGGCATAATCTTTCACGAAGCCATAGACCGGAACAATAAGGGCAGACACAAATTTACGCTGGTCGGCAATAATGGCAATCTGATCAATGTAACGATCAATAGCCAGTTTCGTCTCCAAAGCTTGCGGACTGACATACTTACCATTGGAAGTCTTGAACAAGTCCTTGATACGCTCAGTCAGATAAAGCTGATCACCTTTCAAGTAACCGGCATCACCGGTATGGAACCAGCCATCCTTATCAATAGTAGCGGCAGTAGCTTCCGCTTTTTTATAATAACCTTTCGTGATAGTCTTTCCACGCAGAAGTATTTCGTTCTCCTCACCGATTTTCACTTCCACATCGGGCATTATCGTACCTACCGAACCTATTTCATAACCTTTGTTGAGGAAACAGGAAACAGTAGCCGTCGATTCGGTCAAGCCATAACCAACCAACATATTGATACCTACCGAATGAACAAATTCACAGATTTCATCAGGTACGGCAGCTCCGGCAGTAGGGAAGAAGTTACCGTTCTCAATACCAATCGTCTTTTTCAGTAAAGCATAAACCGTCTTTTCGTAGAACTTATACTTCAGATGAAGCATCAACGGCGGAGTTTTGCCCTTACGCAGATAATCGATGTTATGTATCTTACCTACCTTGATGGCATCCAGCATCATAGCTTTCTTCAAGCCTGTTTCCTGAGCAATCTTCTCCTGCACACCGGCATACACTTTTTCCCAAAAACGGGGAACACTGCACATCAATGTCGGACGGATTTCTTTAATGGTAGTCTGGATATCCACCGGACGGAGGTTGATACAAATCTGCACGCCTTTATGAATACAAAGATATGTCCATGCTTTCTCGAAGACATGTGTCAAGGGAAGGAAGTTCATGGAGATATCTTGGTCACTCATGTCTACCAAACGGATATCATGGATACGGAAAGCCTCCATATAGTTAGAGTGATGCAACATTACCCCCTTCGGTTCACCGGTAGTACCGGATGTATAAAGAATGTTCGCAAGGTCATCATCCGATGCACGGGAAGTGCGTTCCTCCACTATATCGTTGTTCGGTAAACCTTTTCCTGTTTCCAGGAACTCGTCGAAATAGATGGAAGTCATGTCACGAGGGTCGCGTACAACAGCCCGGTCGAAGATGATCAATTGCTGCAACGATTGACAAAAACCAAAGACACTGAAAGCTGCATCATACTGGAATTGCTCGCCTACGAAGATATAACGTATCTGAGCATCATTGATAATGTACTGTGCCTGTGCTGGTGAACTGGTAGCATACAGAGGTATGGTCACGGCACGGTTAGCAAATGCCCCGAAATCCACATAAAGGCATTCGGGCTTGTTCTGAGAAAAGATTCCTATGTTTTCTTCCTCCTGCACTCCTAACTCTACGAGTGCATTCGCAACTTGTCGAACTGTTTGTGAGAATTGATTCCAAGTGATGGGTATCCACTGCGACGTTTCGTAATCCCTGTATTTCAGAGCCACCTTGTCGCCATACTTCTCTGCCCGTCGATGTACGAGGACAGATAAATGATGATAAGTCATATTATTCATATATTGGTAAATACGGCACAAAGGTAGTGGTTTCATTTGAAACTATTTCTATATTGAGAATTAAATATTTAGTATATATTTCCGCAATATTAGTACTATCCTACTATAAAAAGAAGTGATTACCCTACATTTTTGTTCGTTTTTCCAAAGAAATACAAATATATGTATATATTTGCACCCAATAATTTTTTAAATATCAACGCAATTACTTAACTAACATGAAAAAGATTTTAGCATTAGTCGCCATATTGGCGATAGGTTTAGGGAGTATCAACGCACAGGAAAGCCTCAGATGGGGTGTCACAGCAGGTATGAATGTAAGCAGCCTCAACGTAACCGGATTGGACAGCCGCGTAGGTTTCCATGCAGGCGTCAAGGCTGAATTAGGACTGCCTCAGTTTACGGAAGGTCTTTATATGGATTTCGGAGCGCTGCTTTCGCTGAAAGGCGCCAAAGTCGAAGCAGGCAGTATGGCCAGTTTCAAGATCAACCCGTACTATTTGGAGATTCCGGTACACATTGGCTATAAATATGCTGTAAATGAAAATTTCTCCTTGTTTGCCAATGCAGGTCCTTACATTGCAATCGGTCTGTTCGGTAAAGCGAAAATGACAGCTGACGGCAGTTTGGTAGATGGAGGTTCCAAGGTTTCCGAATCAGGGAACGTGTTTGGCGATGACGGATTCAAACGTTTCGATCTTGGATTGGGGCTGAAAGCAGGTATAGAAATCAGTAAGAAGTATCAGTTCTCCATCGGCTATGACTTCGGATTCATTGAAGCTGAAGAGTTGATGGGCTGCAAAAATAGAAACCTAATGATTTCTTTAGGACTTATGTTTTAAACGATATCAAGAATAGAGAAGGGCGTTGAATAACGCCTTTCTCTATTTCTCTCCCCCTTTCCACACTCTGCCCCTCTCTATTTATCTGCATCAACAGTGGAAGGGTATTTTTATCCTGTCGATTAAGCATATTTCAGTATTTATCCGTAAGTTTGCATCACAATAATTTAACTGATTGAGATATGGCTTACGATATACCAACAATGCTTTCTGAGGCAACCGGAGTTCTTAAGTCTCTGATTGCTATCCCTTCTCTTAGCCGCGATGAAGAAAAAGCGGCAGATTATCTACAGAATTATATTGAGCTGCAAGGTATGGCAACCGGGCGAAAAGGCAATAATATCTGGTGTCTCAGCCCGATGTTCGATTTAAATAAACCTACATTGTTACTAAACTCACATATTGACACCGTGAAAGCCGTGAACGGTTGGCGAAAAGATCCGTTTACTCCAACCCAGGAAAGCAACGGAAAACTATACGGGCTGGGAAGTAATGATGCCGGTGCAAGCGTTGTCAGCCTATTGCAAGTCTTTCTGCAACTTTGTCGCACTACACAGAAGTACAATCTCATTTATCTTGCTTCCTGTGAAGAAGAAGTGTCCGGAAAGGGTGGTATCGAGTGTGTATTACCGGAACTTCCTCCGATCCACTTTGCCATTGTAGGCGAACCTACAGAGATGCAGCCTGCCATTGCAGAAAAGGGACTAATGGTACTGGATGTAACTGCTTACGGTAAAGCCGGACATGCTGCACGAAACGAAGGAGACAATGCTATATATAAGGTATTGGAAGATATCGCATGGTTCCGCGATCATTGCTTTGAAAAAGTATCCCCGCTGTTAGGTCCTGTAAAAATGAGTGTAACACAAATAAATGCAGGTACACAGCACAATGTAATCCCAGACCGTTGCACATTTGTGGTAGATATCCGCAGTAATGAATGTTATAGCAATCAGGAGCTATTTGCCGAAATACAAAAACATATTTCTTGCGAAGCCAAAGCACGTTCGTTCCGCTTAAGTTCTTCCCACGTAGAAGAACAACACCCGATAGTACAACGTGCTGTGGCAATGGGACGTGTGCCTTTTGGTTCTCCTACCCTCTCCGACCAGGCACTCATGTCATTTCCTTCTCTCAAAATGGGTCCGGGAAAGAGTAGTCGTTCCCACACTGCAGATGAGTTTATCTTTATAAAAGAGATAGAAGAAGCCATCGGCTTGTATCTTGATCTTCTGGATGGAGCAACCATCGATTTCTAACCCCTCCTCCCCAAGACAGCTGCTTTCATATAAGGGGATAAAGACATCTGACATAAGGGAGAAAGACATCAAAGCCAAGAGATTATCGCATCAAGATACTGGCAGTTTCAGGTGTTAACCAAGGTTGACAGGCCTGTTAACCTTGGTCAACGGGTCTGTTAACTGCCGTTGACAAGCCTGTCAACCTTGGTTAACACCCGATTATCCTTTAGGAAAAATAAAAGAATCAATAAGGTAAAACAAAACTATACCTGATACGCTACCTATTCAGCCACGGCTCCGGATTCAGTTTCTCCTTCTCCTTACGCAACTGGAAGTGAAGTACCGTACGTCCATTGTCCGCACCATCCGAGAATACTTGTCCGAGGACTTGCCGGGTAGTTACAGTATCGCCCGTCTTCACTGAGGCTGAAGATAAGTTACAGTAGACAGATATGTAGTTTCCATGACGGATTAAGATATTGAAAAGACCGTTCAGCTGGAAAACAGCAGCCACCTTTCCATTAAAGATAGCACGTGCCTGTGCACCGGGCTTGCCTTGAATATCTATCCCTTTATTATCCAGTTTCACATTACGAAGCCCCTCTACAGAATACTGTCCATAGCGGCTGGTTATAATATAAGGTCCGGTAATAGGCATTGGCAACTTGCCACGGTTACTGACAAAGCTACCGGAAAGTTCCCGGTCTGCCTTATCCATCGTATAAGTTTCAAGAGGCGCCGCTTTCTTCGTTGTAGCCTTTTCGGAAGAAGAAGTTGCAGCCGATTTCGTTTCTTTGGCAGCAGCTTTTTTACAGGCAGCAGCTTCCTTGCGGGCTTCTTCAGCTGCACGTTTACGGGCTTTCTCTATTTCCTCGGCTATCAAACGATCGATACGTGCATTCAACTGGTTGGCTTCCTTACGCTTTTTATTGAGTTCATTTTGCAAACCGCGTTGTTTCTTCTGCAGGTTGGCCACCAAAGTCCTCTTTTCTTTTTCCTGAGCTTCCAACTTTTCTTTCTCGACTTCACGCTCTTTCAGTAAACTGGCTTTCGCTTTCTTTACCTGTTGCAGTTCTGTTTTCTTTTGATTGACCTGTTCTTGTTTTTTCAGAATCTCTTCGCCTTGCAGACGCTGATAGTCGGCATATTCGCGCACATAGCGCATACGGCGATAAGTCTGCGACAACGTTTTGGCCGAAAGAATAAAAAGAAGCTTTTCCTGGACAGAACGATTCTTATACAAATATTGAACAGAAGCTTCATACTTCTTTTTCTTATCCTTCAAATCGTTTTCAAGGCGAACCAATTGCCGTTCCAGTTTGGAGAGTTCACGGTCTATAGTCTCCATATCATTATTGATGGTAAGGATGTACCGTTTCCGTTCTTCTATCTGTCCGGTAAGGGCGGCAAGCCCGTTCAACTGGCTACCTACATCTTTCTTTGTAGTATTCAAGAGTGTTTCCGACTCAGCTATCTGCTTTTGCAAAGCGCCCCGTTTACTTTCCAACTCCTTTATCATCTTGTTGGATTGGGCACAAAGCGGCAGAGCCAGACAGAAACAACCTATGAAGATACAAAGAAAATGTCTCATAACTTCGCCAACATCTCTAAAAGTTCAGTCCATTCAACTTTAGTATATCTGGAAGACACCTGAGTAGGTGTCAACGATATCTCTTTGTTCGAGAAGTCGGTAAGAACAATTTTACCCTTCTCTAAAGAAGGGATACCCAGTTCTTTGCCCGTCAAAGTGGCCTTACCACCGGGTTTGGCAGCATCAAAAAGAATCTTTTCCAGATGGGCAAAGTCTGCCTTCCTGGGCAAGATATCCTTCAATTCTTTGCGGGTAGCCTGAACATAACGTTTTCCCATACGATCTACGATCAGTACATCGTTGGGAGTGATTTCCAATCGAGCTATTTCACTGCGAAGAATAGGCATCAAAAAAGAAAGTTGCATACGTTCTCCGCTCACAAGCTTCATTGTACCATTCACTGTAACTGTACCTCCTTTATTAGGAATGGTCAGTTGTACCTTAGAAGACAAATAGCGAGGTTCTCCTGTTGATGAAGTCATTCTCCGGGAAGTTTTACAGCCGGAAAGACCTACCACTAGACTTAGGAGAAGCAAAAAGGGCAGGATACGAATACGTCCTGCTATGTTGTATTTGCTGTGTAATACTCTCATTCTGGTATATATTTCTTTTTCTCAATCTTCTTTTTCAAAGTTTTGGACTCACTGCCCATTTCCTGGGCCTGCTTCCAATACTTCAAGGCACCTTCCACATCACCGGTCATATAATAGATATCACCGCAATGCTCTACAATGGTGTCACTCTTATCACCCTCATTCTTCATAGCATCGTCTATATAAAGGCGTGCTTCAGCATAATTGCCTTTCTCAAATAAAATCCAGGCATAAGTATCCAGGTAAGTAGAATTATTCGGCTCAGCCTTCACGGTTTTATAACTCATTTCCTCCGCTTTATCCAGATCACGACGTTCCAAAGAAAGATAATAAGCATAGTTATTCATGGCTCCGATATTCGCCGAATTGTAAACCAATGCAGAATCGTATGCGGCATAGGCCTCTGCATTCATCTTTTTCGTATGATAAATATCACCCATGATGGCATAGAAATCCGAAACGACTTCTTTCTTGCTCTTTTCCGTAATGTTTTCCAATGCCTTCTGGCAAACGGCAAGTGCATCGTCTGCCCGTTCTGCCTGATTATAAGCTATAGCAAGATAGAAATAGAACTCCAACATATCCGGATTGGATTCAACGCCTGCCTCACAAAGCCGGATCACTTCTTTATAATCTTCCTTACGAACCGCTTCACCCAGAAGCGTCATACGGGCGGCTGTGTTGGTAGGATCTATGTCCAACACCTGTTCCAGCACAGGCATTGTCTCTTTATTCATCCCCTTGGAAAGGAGATATTGGGCATAGAGCATAGGCATTTGTGCATCGTCCTGATCCTGTTCCAAGATACGGTCGAAAAGAGTAATCACGCGAGTACTATCCTTGCCTGCCCGTTCATTCTCAACCACAAACTGGCGCATCACATTCAATTTAGTATCGGAAGGTACTTTCTTGTTCAGCAAAAGGGTATCCAATTGCTGTTCATAGAGTTCTTTCTGTCCGGTCTGCTCATAGTAGGATGCCAGTGAGTACATGGCCATGGCATTATCCGGCTCGGTAGCAAGTACCTTCTTGTACATGTTGTAAGCTTCATCCTTTTTGCCATTCTGCATATAGACATCCCCCAGCACTACTTGATAACGCATATCCATCGGATATTCTTCCACCAGACTTTCAATCTCACGGAAAGCACTCTGATTATCTTTCATCTGTAAGTAGATGCGGAATTTCTCCATACTGAGCTGCTCGTTCTTACCCATTTTTTCTTCCAGACGATTCAGAGTAGTAATCACATTATCATACTCTTCCAAACGATTATATATTTCCAGCAAGCTGTACAGAGCATCCATCTTATCCGGGAAGCGGGTGACCATGCTTTCCAGCAAGTCAGTAGCCTTTTGCATCTCGTTCTGTTGTTGGTACAGGCTTGCCAGTCCCTGACTATACCAGTAATTATCCGGATCATTCTCCACAGCTTTTTCTAAAGCTGCCTGTCCCTGGGGAACTTGTTTAAGGAACATGTAATATTGCGATATTTCATATAGAGCCGATGACGCATTCGGATTGATGCTCAGACAGTGCTGCAACAAATCGAAAGCAGCTCCATAATCATTTTGCATCTTCAGGCGGGAGGCTTCCAGAAAGAAGTAATCGTATTTACGCTGTTGTTCGGGCGTAAGCATAACCTGCGTCTTCATCCCTTTCCGTTGCTTCTTACCTCCCTGACGGGAAGTGCCACACGATACAAGTAACGCGCACAACAAGAAAAGCGATAGTATGTTAAATCTAATCTTCATCATCAGTTGCAATTATCAATGTTACACTCCCGTATGGCCGAAACCACCGGCACCGCGCACCGTTTCATCCAACACTTCCACTTCCTGCCAAGTGGCTTGTTCGTGGCGTGCTATCACCATCTGGGCTACACGTTCCCCATCTTCTATCACAAAAGTCTCCGATGACAGGTTTACAAGGATGATACAAACTTCCCCACGGTAATCGGCATCAATCGTTCCCGGAGAGTTCAACACAGTAATACCTTTCTTTATAGCCAAACCACTGCGAGGACGTACTTGTGCTTCGAATCCCGGCGGCAGGGCAATATATAATCCCGTAGGTACTAGGCAACGCTGCATCGGAGCTAACGAAATAGGTTCTGAAAGATTAGCACGGATGTCCATTCCTGCGGACAGTTCGGTGGCATAAGCCGGAAGCGGATGTTTCGATTTATTAATGATTTGTACGTTCATATTCAAGTCGTTTACTATATTAACGGGCGAAAATACGGAATTTGAAGCAAAATAATGATACATTTGCAGTTAAATAATAACAAAGTAACCATGATGAATTGGAATACCCTCATATCTGCCAAGCGTTTCGGACTGGAAGAGTTTCATCAGGAGCGTCACGAAAACCGTTCAGAGTTCCAGCGTGACTATGACCGTCTCGTTTTTTCAGCTCCTTTCCGCCGCTTGCAGAACAAAACACAAGTCTTTCCCCTTCCGGGTAGTATTTTCGTACACAACCGCCTGACACATAGTCTGGAAGTATCCTGTGTAGGCCGGTCATTAGGGACTGATGTAGCCAAGGCAATCCTTGCCCGTCAACCCGAACTGCAAAATTCTTATCTTCCAGAAATAGGTTCCATCGTATCAGCAGCCTGCCTGGCACACGATTTAGGCAATCCCCCTTTCGGACACTCCGGAGAGCGAGCCATCTCCACTTTCTTCTCCGAAGGAAAAGGTATGGCACTGAAAGAACAGCTGCCTGCCGCACAATGGGAAGACTTGACACATTTTGAAGGAAATGCCAATGCCTTCCGCTTACTCACCCATCAGTTCGAAGGACGGCGTAAAGGTGGCTTCGTACTTACCTACTCCACTCTGGCAAGTATCGTAAAATACCCCTTTTCATCGAGTTTAGCCGGCAAAAAGTCTAAATTCGGTTTCTTCACTACGGAAGAAGAAAGTTTCCGACGGATAGCCGAAGAACTGGGTATGAAAAGATTGAATGATGATCCACTGAAATATGCCCGCCATCCACTCGTCTATCTGGTAGAAGCGGCAGACGACATCTGTTACCAGATGATGGATATTGAAGATGCCCATAAACTAAAGATACTCACCACAGGAGAAACACAGGATTTACTCCTCTCCTATTTCCCGGAAGAGCGCAAAGCACATATGCTCAAAACGCTCGACATTGTCAGTGACGTTAATGAGCAGATTGCCTATTTGCGTTCCTGTGTCATCGGATTACTGATCCAGGAATGCACCCAAGCCTTCCTGAACAATGAAGAAAAGATATTGGAAGGAGAATTCCAAGGAAGTCTCATCAAACATATATCCGAACTGCCTGCCAGTGCTTACAATCATTGTGCCGACATTTCTTTAAAGAAGATTTATCGCTCACGCGATGTATTGGATATTGAACTTGCCGGTTTCCGCATCATCAGTACTCTGCTCGACTTAATGATAGATGCCGTTCGTTCACCTGAGAAGGCTTACTCACAGCTACTCATCAACCGGGTATCCGGCCAGTATAATATAAAAGCGCCCATACTCTATGAAAGAATACAGGCGGTATTGGATTATATCTCCGGTATGACAGATGTCTTCGCTCTCGACCTCTATAGGAAAATAAATGGGAATAGTCTTCCGGCAGTATGAGATAACAGAATTCCAAATTTAGCTATTCTATGTTCAAAAACATCCAATAACGGCATTTGAGACTCCTAAACGATTAATGATGCATCAATAACCTTAAATCTTTTTTTTATATTTGCCCAGCCTTCTACCTCATTCAGGTGTCAGCATTTAAAGAAAAGAATTTGAAAGATGATTGATTTATATAGAATAGAACTAAATTAAATATCTACTATTATGAAGAACTTTTATGTATTTCTTGTTAGTGCCTTATTCCTACTACCCACAGTACAAGCTGTAGAAACGGATTACAGGCAGGGGCTTTCTATCTGGTTCGACACTCCCAACAGCTTAACCGGACAAGCTGTATGGTTACGCAGCAATGGCAACCGGGGAGCTAATCTCGACCGGGAATGGGAAAGCCGGTCACTTCCAATCGGAAACGGTAGCCTGGGAGCTAATATTCTAGGCTCGGTTGCCGCCGAAAGAATCACCCTCAATGAAAAAACGCTCTGGAGAGGCGGACCTAATACGTCCGGTGGTGCCGACTATTATTGGAACGTTAACAAACAATCCGCCCCTATTCTAAAAGAAATCAGGCAGGCATTCACCGAAGGAAACGGAGAGAAAGCAGCACAATTGACCCGCAAAAACTTCAACGGATTAGCTGCTTATGAAGAAAAAGACGAACACCCGTTCCGGTTCGGTTCATTCACCACGATGGGAGAACTTTATATAGAAACCGGTTTAAGTGAACTACGAATGAAGAACTACCGCCGCATATTATCTTTGGATTCAGCCATGGCCGTGGTACAATTCGACAAAGAAGGTGTACAATACCGTCGCAAGTATTTCATATCTTACCCGGACAGTGTGATGGCAATGGAATTCTCCGCCGATAAAGCAGGAAAGCAGAATCTGGTATTGAGCTATGCCCCGAACCCGGAAGCCCAAAGCAATATGCGTACCGACGGAACAGACGGTTTAGTATATACCGGAATCCTGAACAACAACGGAATGAAGTTTGCTTTCCGCATCAAAGCGATTGCAAAAGGCGGAACCGTTACAGCACAGAATGACCGGTTGATAGTGAAGGGTGCCGACCGGGTAGTATTCCTGCTCACCGCAGACACCGACTACAAGATGAACTTCAATCCGGATTTCAAAAATCCGAAAACTTACGTAGGCGATGATCCGGAACTCACAACGCAATCCATGATGAACCAAGCGTTGTTGAAAGGATATGAGACATTGGCTAACAACCATAAAGCAGACTATACGGCACTGTTCAACAGAGTTAAACTGACCTTAAACCCCGATGTTACCGGGTCCGATTTGCCAACCTACCAGCGTTTGGCAAACTACCGGAAAGGACAACCGGACTTCCGCTTGGAGGAACTGTACTATCAATTCGGGCGCTACCTGTTGATAGCCAGTTCACGACCGGGAAATCTACCGGCCAACTTGCAAGGAATGTGGCACAATAACCTGGACGGCCCTTGGCGTGTGGATTACCATAATAACATCAATATTCAGATGAACTACTGGCCAGCCGGTCCTACGAATCTTAGCGAATGTACCTGGCCGTTGATCGACTTTATCCGGGGATTAGTGAAACCGGGTGAGAAAACTGCACAAGCCTACTTTGCCGCACGCGGCTGGACAGCTTCCATTTCTGCCAATATATTTGGATTTACCTCACCGCTTTCCAGTGAGATAATGGCATGGAATTTTAACCCGATGGCCGGTCCGTGGCTGGCAACGCATATCTGGGAGTATTATGACTACACGAGAGACCGGAACTTCTTGAAAGAGGTTGGCTATGATCTGATTAAGAGCAGTGCACAATTCACTGTAGATTATCTGTGGCACAAGCCAGACGGTACCTATACAGCCGCTCCCTCTACATCCCCCGAACACGGTCCGGTTGACGAAGGCGCCACCTTTGTACATGCCGTAGTGCGTGAGATTCTTCTGGATGCCATTGAAGCAAGTAAAGTACTGGGCGTAGACAGCAGAGAACGCAAGCATTGGCAAGAAGTGCTGGCCCACCTTGTTCCTTACAAAATAGGACGCTACGGACAATTACTGGAATGGTCGAAAGACATCGATGATCCCAACGACAAACATCGTCATGTAAACCATTTATTCGGTTTGCATCCAGGACGCACACTTTCACCAGTAACTACTCCGGAACTGGCAAAAGCAGCAAGAATCGTGTTAGAACACCGTGGTGACGGAGCAACCGGCTGGAGTATGGGATGGAAGTTAAACCAATGGGCAAGACTTCAGGATGGTAATCACGCATATACCCTGTTCGGCAATCTGCTGAAAAACGGCACTCTGGATAACCTGTGGGATACACATGCACCATTCCAAATAGACGGAAACTTTGGAGGAACAGCCGGTGTAACAGAAATGCTCCTGCAAAGCCACATGGGCTTCATCCAGTTGTTACCAGCACTACCGGATGCCTGGAAAGACGGGGTGGTAAGTGGGCTTTGCGCCAAAGGAAACTTTGAGGTTTCCATCTCCTGGAAAAACAACCGGCTGGATGAGGCAATACTTGTATCAAAAGCAGGAGCTCCATGCACCGTCAGATATGAAGACAAGACACTTTCATTCAAGACTGTAAAAGGAAAGACTTATAAAGTCAAAGTAGACGGAGATAAACTGACGCAAATCCAATAAAGAAAATGCTTTAGATATACCGGAGAAAATAAGAAAGCGGAGAATGAGCTCACTCTCCGCTTTCTTATTTTTATTTAGCACCTTTCATCTACTTGGAAAGAAAACTTTATTAGCCCCGGAGGTAAGTTTGCAGGCCTCCGGCTCATTCTCGATAAACGACTGGATATGGCGGATACGTTTTTCTGCCAGAATCTCATCCACAGCAATCAGAATGCCGGTTTCTTCTACATCACCGAAACCATAGTTAATGGCAGTACCGAACATACGCATAGTCGGACTCAAACTCATGTAAGCATTCACCAACGGCGGAATGTTATACCCCAACTTACGTATCTCACAATTCAATATTTTATAGTCTTCCTTAAAGGTATTCTTACAGAACAAAGCAGCCAAATCTTCCTCCTTAGCTTCCATTTCCAGCGGTTTCATCGGAGTTATCAAATTTTCCTTATCCCCAAAATGTTTCTTCAGGAAATAAAGAATCATGTCTCTTCCCTGACGATGATAACTTGGATACATAGTTACTTTACCAAAGAAATACTTCACATTGGGCATTACCACCGTCAGTGCTCCCAAGCCGTCCCACAGATTATCCAATGCAAATAAGCCTTTACTACCGGCACGGGTAGATTGATACTCAACTGTAACAAACGAACGTCCCAACTCAATGGTAGTAGGGAGATACTCCTTCAAAAACTTTTCAGAGAAATTGAACATGTGGGCTGTAGCCAGAATTGGAGCACCCTTTTCGTCATACCGAACGTCTGTACCAAGAAGGTAACGATAACCACCTAATATCTCTTCCGCCTCCGGATTCCAGACAATCAACTGCTTGTAAGGATTTTCCATGATATCGTATTCATCGATATCAAGCGGTTTTCCTGTACCTCCGCCTGCTGCACGAAAAGCGATCTCACGTAGACGTCCGATTTCTTTCATTATATTCGGAGAATCCTGAGCTGTAATGATATAAATCTGATTATGGCTCTTATTTGTCATACGCAGACGCTTCTCTTCGGTCAATTCCGCTTTCAAAAGCTCCTTACTTATAGGTTCAATAATCTCTTCCATATTTTTTTGTTAGTAGTTCTTTAATTCACTTTATCACCTTGTCACTTTACCACCTTATAACTTATACACAATGTCTTTCACATAAGCCGCCCACTCGGCAGGAGTCTTCGATTTATCAAAAGTCTGCCAGGAAATAGGTTTCCCAATGGTTACGGTAAACGTTTTATGACGGTTCTTCAGCATCTCATCCGCAAGATAGAGCATAGCAATATTAACCTTGATGCCCAAGAATTTACAGATGTTAGCCAAATTATAAAAAAAGTTCGAATTCCGACCCTCGAAATGAATAGGGACAACATCACGATGTGTCTGCACGCTCTTTACAATAAAGGTCTTCTTCCAATCCAAGTCACGGATCACTCCATTCTGACGACGGGAACACAACCCAGCCGGGAACATTATCAATTGATCATCGGATGCAAAACCTGCTTCTACCATTCTCGGAAAGTCTTTTGCCTGTTTTCCGGTCTTATTAATAGGTATACAGAGAGGGGCTAATCCTTGCAGATTCATCAGCAAGTCATTTACCATATACTTCACCTTGCCATTATAAAAAGAGCCCAGTATATATCCCAAGGCCACACCATCCTGGCCTCCCAACGGATGATTGGAGACAAAGGTGTAAAGTCCTTCTTTCGGTAGGTTTTCTTCTCCCTTAACCACGATATTGGCATCCAGAAATTCCAAACAAGCTTTTAAAAAGTCTACGCCCACTTTATCCTTAGAATCGCGCAGGAAAACATTCAGTTCTTCCTGATGAACAATTCTTTTCAGATAAGAAACTACGAATCCGGGGATGTACTTATAGTACTTCGGAGCCTTTTCCCGGAGTACTTTATCAATATCAATCAAAAATAAAGAGTCGTCAGCCATTCTTTTTAAGATGAAATGATTGCGCAAAATTAACTCATCTTTTTAATTATACGCAATAAAATTGTCTAAAACTGCACCCAAAAACAAACAAAAGACGCCCAAAAACTATCAATTGATAGTTTTTGCCCTAAAGATTGCTTGAAATGCGTCCGTCGGAGTTAGATAACTTTCGTAAAATTGCAACATCAAAAGTCAAATAAACGAATAACTATATAAAAAAGGAGAACGATATGAACAGTATTACATTCCAAAAAGATTTGCTCGGAGTACAAAACGATTTATTACGTTTCGCATACAAATTAACCTCCGACCGTGAAGAGGCAAATGATTTGCTTCAGGAAACCTCATTAAAGGCATTGGACAATGAAGATAAATATGTACCCGACACTAATTTCAAAGGCTGGATGTACACCATCATGCGCAATATCTTTATTAATAACTATCGCAAGGTGGTTCGCGACCAGACCTTCGTAGACCAGACAGATAATCTTTATCATCTTAATCTGCCACAGGAATCCGGATTTCAAAGCACCGAAAGCGCATACGACCTGAAAGAGATGCACCGCATAGTAAATGCCTTGCCACGCGAATATAAGATTCCATTCTCTATGCATGTATCCGGTTTCAAATACCGCGAAATTGCAGAAAAGCTGGGATTACCCTTAGGCACAGTAAAGAGCCGCATATTCTTTACACGCCAAAAATTGCAGCAAGAACTGAAAGACTTCAGATAACCTGACAGGCAAGATAAAACCAAGTATTACCTTATTCAACCTAAACCGATAACGTTTTGATATAGCACCTGAAAACTATCAATTGACCACCCAAAAACTATCAATTGATAGTTTTCCCCCCATTTAATGCGAGAATTCCGTCCGTAAAAGTGATGCATTCTTCGTAAAATTGCAAAGTCAAAAGGCAAAACAAAAGAATAACTACATGCGCACCTGCCTGAATTAACTGGCTGCAAATGCCTTCCGTAGACTCCCATAAATAACGGTCTCCGGTATCATTCATCGCATAATCCAAAAAAACAAGGTCCGGTTTTTCCTCAATTAATTCCTTAACCTTATATAAACCATTTGAAGACATTGTCCCGGACTGTCCATAGCGAAGAACCGAAACTTTTCGCCCATTACTAAGCTTCTCTTCAATTTTTTGTTCAAAGAGAGAAACAAAACAAAGTTCTCTTTTTACCCACTCTCCCTTTGATAAAGAGCCTCCTAAAAATGCTACCTTAAGTTCTTTTCCTTTTGTTTTTTGTAACACATCACTTATGTAATTTACAGCGTCCATGTACATGAATTCCTCTCTTATTTTTTCCACCATTTTGCAATCCATTTACCGGATTTTGATAAGTTTTTATAGCTTATCTTATCTGTTTTTCCGCATTTCGATTGAATGAGTGCGGAAGTTTCATTCTTATTTGAAATGTTCCATGCAATATGTCCAATTTTATATTTTTTAAGAAGTTTCATCCATTTTGACGCACTTTTTTTATTGATTCCACCATTTCCCGAAGCATCACAAATGCTAAACTCCGATACTAACATAGGAAGCCCCGACTGATAAGCACTTTTACATTTATTACGCAAAAAATCCGTATGCGTTGCCGCATAAAAATGAAGCGAATACACAATGTTTTTCTCTTTCAGCGGACTCCTTGCCACCACATCAACATCCTGCGACCACGTTGGAGTTCCCACAATAATGATATTTTTCTTGTCATATTTTCTTATTTTTTTAATTGCTTTTTTTGCATAAGGCTTAATATCCTTTGCCCAGGTTACATTTCCGTTTGGCTCATTACATATCTCGTATAATATATTATTTTGCTTACCATATTTTTTTGCATACCGGGTAAAAAACTGAAAGGCCTGTTTCTGACTAGTCTTAGGATTTCCGTCACTTAATATATGCCAATCAAGGACAACATACATGCCTAGTTCCGTGGCATATCGAATTCCCTCATCCACTTTCTGATATAAAGATTTCGAATAGCCAGCCCCTTTATCACTATATAAAGCGAGACGAATCGTGTTCACTCCCATCTTTTTAAAACTCTGAAAGCAGCTCTTATTTACATACTGAGGAAACCACGCAATACCATGCGTGCTAACCCCTTTTAACTGAACTTTTTTCCCATCTTTATTAACAATGTTGGTTCCAGACACCTTTAGCTGTCCCCATTTTTGAACCGGCGTCGCTGCTTTTGTATTTGCACTCATAAAAAGGAAAACAAAACAAATACCAAAAGTAAGAAACCATAACGGCCTTTTTTTCATACAATCTCCTCCATTACTCCATCACAAATTCATCTTCAATTTTATAACATGTTCCATCGATTTCAACCCATACCGGCATCTTAGATGGATTGTAAATACGTTTACCATCTGCGGAAAATACAAGATTTTCATACGCATTTACGTAATCATAAATTTCGCCGTTTGTCGCATACCAGACATCATCCTGTTTTGCTACTTTCTCCATAAAACGGTCCATGCGCTCCCAGTTGTTATTTCTCTCAAATTCAAACGTATGTCCCCACACATAGAACAAAAGTGGTCTTTCTACGTTTTGTTTCGAAACAAACTCGTCTGCCAAATCAAACAAAGCTTCATCATCATGATGACATGTCGGATTCCAAGCAAGCCAATTCTCTGGCAAGTCAAAATTTTCTGTACTCTCAACCGTACGGCAGTATGTGATTCCGCATTGTTTCAAAATATCAAGTAACGTCTCATCATACCAGCCATATGGATATGCCATTCCTCTTACAAGCCCTCCATACAAGTGCTCCAGGGCTTTACGGCACAAAATCGTATCTTCCGCCATTTCAAGCGGAGTTAATGAGGTCATATATTTATGTTCATTACCATGGTTTGCCACTTCTACAAGTGGATGTTCATACATTTCTTTTGCTTTCTTTTCCGTAACCAAACGATACGTTTCCCCCTCCGGATAGGTCGTTCCTTCTTTTGCAAACCATCCGGGAATCAAATTAAATGTTGCCTTCATTTGGTACTTTTCAAGCATCTCAATCAAATCTGCATCTTCTTCCATGCAGTCATCATAACTAAGTGTCACTGCTTTTTTCTTTCCATCCGGGAAACGCATAAATCTCTTATTCATTAGCAAACTCTCCTCTCATACGGCGTGCTGCCGCTAAAAAAACTTCTTGATTCATGTAAATAAACAACCATTTGGAATAGCCGTAATTTTTGCATATCTCTATATCACTTGCGTCCACAACACAATTCCTCTCGGAATCAATTAATATTTCCTTTCCCTCCGGCATCTTCTCACTATAAAAAATATAGTCACAAAATTGAAATACAATCTCTGCCTTTGTCTGCTCTTCTTCCCTCAAATCCGGACAAACAGTAGCAATAAAATTGCGAAGAAAATAAGCATCTTCTTCCTGATTGTTTTCTTCTATTGCAAAACTTTTCCTGCCCTGCAAAGTCTGTATAAGTTTATTGTCATTCGCATCATTTTTTAATATTTTGTAGGAATCAGCCTTTCCACGCACACCAGCCAGTGCATCATAAAACGCATAGGAAATTGTCTGTCGGACATTATGTTCTTCACGAAACATACTCTCATACATTGCATCAAACACTGCCCCCAGCACTTTAACACTCATTGCCTCCATCTGTTCCTCCGGCGTAAACCGCATAAAGAAATTGGTCCGGTTTCTCCACATATAATAATTGATAAAGGTATTTTCTTTCTTTGTATTCGCCCCCATTTGATGAAGAGCTTTTGCCTCTGCCAACGTAACAACACGGTATCCTGCCAATTTTATACGATATCCCCATTCCATATCATCCCAGTATATAAAATTGTCTTCCGGCATTATCCCAACACCATTTTGTTTCACCGCATCTGCCCGTACCATAACGGCGCAGGTCGCCACAGTGTCACATTCAATCACATCAGGCAAACTGCCATCTTCTAGCATGTCCGCTCCAATCGTCTTTGCTGTGCAGTTGTCAAAATCAATGAGCAGTCCACTCTGCTGAATATAATCCGGCATCTGTGTGTGGTAAACACGGCATCCTGCCATACCGGTATCAGTATGCTCTTCCATATAATGATATAAAGCAGAAAGTGCATTTTCATCCACGGCTGCATCATCATCTAAGCACATAAAATAAGAATACCCTTTATCTCTAACAATACGCAGTCCGGTATTAAATCCCCCCGAACCACCAAGGTTTTCCTTATTCTCAATTACAGTAATCTGATTTCCGTATGCCTTTTTTAATGCCTCTGCACTTCCATCAGACGATGCATTATCCACAACATAAATATCAAAATTCTTCTCTTTACTTTCTAAAACACTCTGTACACATTGCAGTACAAAGTCCTTTTTGTTGTAGTTGCAAATTACAACACCTATTGGATTCATCTTTTCACCCCCAGTCCTATTTATTTTACCATAAGTGAATACAAATGAAAACTATTCTTTTTCTCCAAGTTTGTGTCAAGTGTTCGTTGGCACTTTTTTTGTTTTCCGTAATTCCGTAGAA
>ERZ827524.1395-NODE-1395-length-23110-cov-3.954240_pt1 | contig 23110 bp, 21 predicted proteins | sample MGYA00519702_ERZ827524 | MGnify/ENA primary metagenome ERZ827524 (study PRJEB31778, sample SAMEA3449341) | human gut metagenome | biome: human gut; feature: human-associated habitat; material: faeces | place: United Kingdom | collected 2010/2012 ...
ACGCTTATATCTGCCCTTCACAACCTATAAAAGCACCACGGAATCTGCGACACTACGCCAATCAAACTCCGGTTATGCTTCCAGTTTCAAAATATAAATGCAGTTCGGTTTGTCAACCTTGATCGGTTTTCCTTCCCAGATAGAGTATTTCTTCTCGTAGTCCACTGCATAAAATGCAATATCATTGGATGCATTATTCAGAGTCAGATAATGTTTTTCATCCGGGAAGATTGCAAGCATCTTAGGGAAATCGCTGCAGACTCTTGTCTGGAATGTGACGGTAAGAGTTCCCTCTTTTTGGTCGATCGCATAGCAGATAACAGAGTTTACACCGGAATTACTTACATATAAATACTTTCCACTCTTGGAAACTTCCATACCGGATGCTGCGCAGACATCATCATCTTTTGGTCCCATTGTAGTAATTGTCTGGATTTTTTCAAATACAGGCATATCATCTACGACCTTATAACTGTACACTTCTACCTGATTCAGCAACTCGTACAGAATATATGCAAATCTGCCGTCTCTGGAGAAACGGATCATACGAGGAGCTGACTCCAGTGGTCCACGGATAATATCGACCAGCTCTAATTTTCCGTTTTCATAATCGACACGGTAAATTTTAACCTGATCCAGGCCATTATCAACTGCACAGAGGAACTTCTGATCCGGAGTCAATTTTACGCAGTCTACATGTGGTATAAAATTACGCTGTGCAATACTTCTTCCCATTCCTTTGTGGAAAATACCATCTGCGATATCACCAATACTTCCATCTTCATTCAGACGCATCATGGTAACACGTCCATCATGGTGTCCGCCTACAAAAAGATAACGGTTCTCATCATCTACTTCGACATAACATCCTCTCATACCACCAATCCACTGTTCGTTGATCGGTTCGAGATCCCCGTCTTTTAAAATTTTGAAAGCTTCCACACCTTCATCTGCAATAGAATAAAGGAATTTTCTGTTCCTGGATACAACAAGATCAGACGGATTATTAATTGGAACAACTTTGCGTTCCGTCATATAACCTTTCGTTACATCAACATCATAAATATGAATTCCTACACTGTTCTCATGGGTATAGGTGCCCACATATGCAACATATTTTTCCTGTGCCATACTCGTAACCATTCCTTTCCAGTCCGTTTATTGTGATTCAGCTCCATGTAAACTGCTGAACTGTCACTCCTGCCTACTCTTTTCTGCGTAAAATATCATACATTTCCAATGGATGTCCCAGATCGATATATAATACCTGTTTTGGATGCGGCGCAGATTCCATATCATTGCCCTCTTCATCCACAATGCGTTTTACCGTAACTTCAATATTCTCTCCATCCGGCTTCATCACTTCTATCTGCTCACCAACGGAAAACTTATTACGCTGTTCAATACGATATAGCCCTTCTTCATTTGTCCCGCCCACGATACCGAGGTATGTGTATTCTTTCAAATAAGTATTGTTATCGTAAATCTGCGCTTCATCCGATGGCTTTCCGTAAAAGAAACCAGTGGTAAACTGACGATAAGTGCAGTTTGAGATCTGATCTAAATACCATGGCATATTTTGCTGATAAAGCTCCGGTGATTTCTTATAATCATCAATTGCCTTACGATATGTTCTTGCCACAGTCGCAACATAGAGTGCTGTCTTCATTCTACCCTCAATTTTAAAACTGTCAATACCTGCATCGAAAAGATCTGGAATATGTTCGATCATGCAGAGATCTTTTGAGTTAAAAATATAGGTTCCACGCTCATTTTCATATACCGGCATATATTCATTTGGTCTGGTCTCTTCCACGATGGAATACTTCCATCTGCACGGATGTGTACATGCTCCCTGATTTGCATCTCTTCCGGTAAAATAATTGGAAAGCAGGCAGCGTCCGGAATAGGAAATACACATTGCGCCATGTATAAATGTCTCGATCTCAAGATCATCCGGGATATGTTCCCGGATCTCTTTGATCTCTGCGATCGATAACTCTCTTGCAGAGACGACACGCTTTGCCCCAAGTCCATACCAGAACAGATAAGTCGCATAGTTTGTGTTATTCGCCTGTGTGCTGACATGGCGCTCAATCTCAGGGCAGACCTCTTTTGCGATCTGAAATACACCCGGATCCGCAATGATCAGTGCATCCGGCTTTATTTCTTTTAACTTTTTGAAATATTCCCGCACACCTTCAAGATCATCGTTATGTGCCAGAATATTTGCTGTGACATAAACTTTCACATCATGCGCATGTGCAAATTCAATTCCCTCTTTCATTTCTTCCAAGGAAAAATTTTTTGCTTTCGCACGCAGTCCAAATGCCTCGCCACCAATATATACTGCATCTGCGCCGTAAATAACAGCTGTTTTTAATACTTCAAGGCTGCTTGCCGGTATTAAAAGTTCCGGTCTTCTCATTCCTTTTGTATCCTTCCTTTCCTATTTCTTCACACTCACGGTAATTCCATCTCCGATCGGTAACACCGAAGTTACCAGCTCATCGGAATGTGTCAGTTCGTACAGATATTCCCTCATTCTCTTATAAATCGTACGGTTTCTTCTCGTCACAATAAAATGGGATTCGATAATATCTCCGTCCTGCAAAACATTGTCTGATACCAGAATTCCTTCCGGTTTTAACAATCTTAAGATTTCCGGCATAAAATGGATATACTGCCCTTTTGCGGCATCCATAAAAATAAAATCAAACGGTTCCCGCAATTCTTTTAAGATATCTGCTGCATCCCCCTCTAAGAGGGTGATCTGTTTTTCTTTTCCTGCCCGCACAAAATTTTCTTTTGCAATGGGAATTCTTTTTTCATAATTCTCAATTGTGGTGATTTCACATGGGATTGGATTGTATTCAGCCATTAAAATTGCTGAAAATCCAACTGCTGTTCCAACTTCAAGGATTCTTGCGGGTCTTTTTATCGATAAGATCAGTTTCAGAAAACTCTGCATTTCCTTGCGCACGATCGGCACATAAGTTTCCAGTGCCTCACGTTCTATCTCATCTAAAATCTCTGTATTCCCGGTATCCAGGGAATTGATATATGTTACCAGTCTCTCGTCAACGATCACTTCTATTCCTCTCCTGTGACTGTATCTGCATCTGTCTGTGTATCGGTTGTCTCTTCAGTTGTCTCTTCGGTAGTGCCTGTGACCGTCTCCGTGTCGTCTGTAGAACTCTGCTCCGGTTCTGCTGCCATAAGCACCATCATATCTCTCGCTGTCATGGACGTATTCAATGTGTAGACACCGGAATGAAGCCTCCCGGAGTAGGCAGACACTTTTAACTGTACAAAAAAGAGCTTTGCATTCTCCACAAGACCTTTTTCTTTCAGTTCCTTTGCGATGTCCATGTCTGACATGTCGTCTGAGATCTGGACGATAACATCCCTGCCCGGCTCTGCATCGACAGGTGCCTCTGTAAATACACGATAGCCAAAATCATAGCAATATGTTCCAATTTTCACAAATCCGATCAATACCAGCAAAATGACAAGTATTGAAAAACTAATGCTGACAAAACGAAAAACTACTTTGTTCAAATTCATCTCTTCCCTCATGATTCCTCAAAGCCAACTTCAAATTCCAGTCCCTCGATCAAAGTCCAGTTGATCTGCTGCACAATTTTGCAGAGTGCATTTTCTGCTGCAAGATACTCTGACACCATAGGATTCTTCCGAAACTCCCGGTACTCATTCTCCATGTGGTCTGTCTCTTCATACAGATCCACAGTCCCCTGACTGTTCTGCAGCAAATAATTTTTCTTACGAAATTCTGTAATCTGGCTTTCCAGTTTTGGAAAGCCATGTACCTTTTCCTTAATTGCCTGATATCGGATGAATTCCCCACTGTTTCTGATCGCAGTCATTAATCCATCCATAGCATCTTCTATCTGACTCATATATGCTCCCAAGCTGCTTTTTTCAAGTGCTTTATACTTCCATAATAATCGGCATGATCATCGGACGTCTCTTTGTCTCTTTCCACACAAAATCACTGAGAGAATCTTTGATCTCTGTCTTGATCTTGCCCCAGTCTGTGATGCCTTTATCCATGCAGTACTGCATTCTCTCATCCAGCACCTGCTTTGCTTCCTCCATGAGTGTCTCTGCACCACGGACATACACAAATCCACGGGATACGATATCAGGTCCTGCAAGCACCTGTCCGGAGCCGCCTTCCAATGTCAATACAACTATGATAATACCATCTTCTGCCAGATGCTGTCTGTCTCTCAATACGATATTACCGACATCTCCGACACCAAGTCCGTCTACCATGATCGCTCCGGTATGGACTTTTCCGGTCACTGCCGCGCTCTCCTCGTCGAGTTCCAATACGTCGCCGGAAGATAAGATAAAGATATTGTCCTTGTCAATTCCAAGTTCCTCTGCCACTCTCGCCTGTGCGATCAGATGACGGTATTCTCCATGGACCGGGATCGCATATTTTGGTCTTACAAGAGAGTAGATCAACTTAATCTCCTCCTGACACGCATGACCGGATACATGCACATCCTGGAAAATAACCTTTGCCCCTTTCATGGACAGTTCATTGATAATATTGGAAACTGCCTTCTCATTTCCAGGGATCGGGTTGGAACTTAACACGATCGTATCGTTTGGCTTGATTGTCACTTTGCGATGGATGCCGGATGCCATTCTCGACAGTGCCGCCATGGACTCTCCCTGACTTCCGGTTGTAATAATGACAGTCTGTTCATCCGGATAATTTTTTAACTGTTCAATATCGATCAGTGTGTTATCCGGGATATTAATATATCCAAGTTCGCTTGCAGTGCCGATAATATTTACCATACTACGGCCTTCCACGATCACTTTTCTTCCATTCTTATACGCTGCATTGATGATCTGCTGTACACGGTCTACATTCGATGCAAAAGTTGCAATAATGATCCTTGAATTCTTATTATCATCAAAAATGGCATCGATTGTTCTGCCAACAGTCTTCTCTGACATGGTAAATCCCGGTCTCTCTGCATTTGTACTGTCGCACATTAATGCAAGGACTCCTTTTTTACCGATCTCACCAAATCTCTGAAGATCGATCGCATCTCCAAATACCGGTGTGTAATCTACTTTAAAGTCTCCGGTATGCACAACAATTCCTGCCGGTGAATAAATAGCAAGTGCTGCAGCATCCTGAATACTGTGGTTTGTCTTGATAAATTCCACACGGAAACATCCAAGGTTGATATGCTGTCCGTATTTTACAACTTTACGTTTTACTTTTGTGAGCATATTGTGCTCTTTTAATTTGTGTTCGATAATACCATTGGTAAGTTTTGTTGCATAAATTGGTGCATTTACCTCTTTTAATACATAAGGGATCGCACCGATATGGTCTTCATGACCATGTGTGATAAAGAATCCCTTTACTTTATCAATGTTGTCTTTCAAATAGGTGATATCCGGGATCACAAGATCGATTCCATACATGTCGTCTTCCGGGAATGACAATCCGCAATCCACAACAATGATACTGTCCTCATACTCAAAAGCTGTAATATTCATTCCAATCTGCTCTAATCCGCCAAGTGGAATGATCTTAAGTTTTGAGGAATGTTCATTCTGTTTCAAGTCTTTTCCTCCATCTTTATTTTTTCCGCTCTTTTTCACTTTTACAGTCTCTGCAGATGCACTTCTTGTTTTCTTCTCTGCTCTGGCTTTCTTTTCAGCCTTTCCGCCTTTTTCTTCTTTCCCTGCTGCCTCGTCTGTTTTCTTCTTTCTGGCTGTTGTATTCTTTCGTGCCGGTCTGCGTGCAGGTTTCTTCTCTGCCGCAGCATTTTCCATTGTCTCTGTGATCTCTTTACGATTCTCTTCCGCAGTAAGATTTTCTGTTATATTTTCCTGTTTCTTCAAAATTCCAATTCCATTTCTTAATTTACTAATATTCAATATCTGCATCGTCAATTAATTCCGCAAACACTTTACCAAGAGCTGCAAGTTCGTTGTCATCTTCCACCATCTCGTAGACAACATCATCATTTTCATCTGCAATCTCTTTTAAAATATATGCTTCACTGTCTCCATCCTCTTCTTCTGTTACAAAAAGAAATTTTTTTCCATTGATCTGTGTCTCTTCCAACACATAAAATTCAATTTTCTCTTTTGTGTCCGGATCTGTAAAAATAACTTTTTCCATCTTTCTTCCTTTCTTATATTTTTCTGGTCTGCTGCCGTCATTTGGATTACTTTCTATGGACCTTATTTTTCTTCCGGATGCATTGCAAGATAGTCAAGATACCCCTGCAGGATAAAAACAGCCGCAATCTCGTCCACAAACTTTTTGCGGTCTTCCCTGCGGATTCCTGATTCCATCATATGCTTATCTGCCGATACGGTCGTCAGCCTCTCATCCCACAGAATCACATTAAGTCCGGTACGACGCTCCAGCATTTCTTTGAATTCTTTTGTTTTTTCGCAGCGCTCACCCTCTGTATTATTCATGTTCTTAGGATAACCCAAAACGATGCGCTCTACGTTATATTCTTTGATAATTTCCTCAATTCTTGCCAGAGACTGGCGCAGTTTATTAGGGGACTGTCTTCTGACGATCTCCAGTCCCTGCGCAGTAAATAAAAGCTCATCGCTGACTGCCACACCGACAGTCTTTGAGCCGTAGTCTAAACCTAATATTCTCATTCAAAATCTCCATGCCTCTGCCCTTCATCCGGACAGACTTTTCCTGTAAGGCATATATTAATCTGTACTTATCCGTTTCTTCTTAAGTACATTAATTCCAATGATTATTCTTAATATATGCTTTCAATACCTCTTCTACTAATTCGTCACGCTCTACTTTCATGATCAGACTTCTTGCATTATTATGACTGGTGATATAAGTAGGATCACCTGACATAATATATCCAACAATCTGATTCAGTGGATTGTATCCTTTCTCGCTCAGTGCACGATACACAATTGCAAGTACATCCTTTACCTGCAGTTCCGGCTCCTTCTCCACTCTGAAATATTGCGTATTATTGATGTTCTGCATATTTGTCACGCCCTTATACTCTTCTTTACTCTATGGTAAGAAAGTAATCCTTCAGTTTATTCTAATATAGTTTGTCCTAAAATTCAACCATAAGATAGATATCATCTGTCAATCTGCCCCGGATCGTTCCTTTCACAAACTGATTCGAAAGGTCAGCTGCCGACTTCACAGCGATCTTTACATACTCTTTTGTGTATCCGGTAAAATATGTTTCGCCTTCAAACTCATAAGCCTCTTCCATCAGAGCTGTTACCTGTTTTCCGACATAGTATTCCCGGAATTCTTCAGACATTTTCTTCTCTAACGCCAGAAGGATATTGCTCCTCTCTTTTTTCACCGGTTCCGGAACCTGATGTTCCATCACGGCTGCCTTTGTTCCTTCTCTCTTAGAATACTGGAAGATATGCATTTCATAAAAATGAATACGCTCGAGATATTCTTTTGTAACTGCAAATTCTTCCTCTGTCTCTCCCGGAAAACCTACGATCACATCTGTCGTGATGGCAGGATGGTCAAAATATTTTCTCAGAATCTGACATCCCTCTTCATATTCCCTTGTATCATATCTGCGGTTCATGCGCTGCAGTGTGGCATCGCATCCGCTCTGTAAGGAAAGATGGAAATGCGGACAGATCTTTGGCAGTCCTGCAAGTGCCGCCGCAAATCCATCCGTCACGATTCTCGGTTCTAAACTTCCAAGCCTTATCCGCTCAATCCCATCGACATTATGCACTTCCCGGATCAGATGGAGCAGATCGTCGCCGGTATCCACACCGTAGGAACTTAAGTGGATCCCCGTGAGGACAATCTCCCTGAATCCATGTTCCGCAAGGCGTTTCACTTCCCGGATCACATCTTCAGAATTTCTGCTCCGCACTCTTCCTCTTGCAAAAGGAATGATACAGTAGCTGCAGAACTGGTTACATCCGTCCTGTACCTTGATAAAAGCTCTGGTATGCTCTGCAGAGCGCTCTAAAAACATTTCCTCGTACTCCTGCTTTTCGTGATTGATATCAACCACATTTTCACAGTTTCCGTGGTCATTCTCATATGCTTCGATCATCGCAAGAAGCTCATGTTTTTTGTTATTTCCAATAATGATATCCACCGTATCATCAAGCAGTGCCTCTGCCTCTTTTGTCTGCACATAACATCCGGCACCTACGACGATTGCATCCGGATTCATCTTTTTTGCCTTGTGCAGCATCTGTCTTGACTTGCGGTCCGCCATATTCGTAACGGAACAGGTATTAATGACATAAACGTCCGCAAATTCTGTAAATGGAACGATCTCATAACCTGCATTTTCCAATATCTGCTGCATTGCCTCTGTTTCATATGCGTTTACCTTGCATCCCAAATTGTGCAGTGCGGCTTTCTTATTTATTTTCATTTGATACTCCTATTTTGTGTTGACTTTTCCATAAAAAACCATTACTATAAAGTTAAATTTGATAGCTAATAAGGAGGTTTTTTAACATGAAAACAGTACAGATTTCTTTAAACTCTATTGACAAAGTAAAATCCTTTGTTAATGCGATCACCCAGTTCGAGTTTGACTTCGATTTAATCTCTGGAAGATATGTAATCGATGCAAAATCCATTATGGGTATCTTCAGTTTAGATTTATCCAAACCAATTGATTTAGCAATTCATGCTGAAAGCAATATGGATGAAATCATGGAAGTATTAAAACCATATTTAGTTTAATCATTTCCGAAGATTTGAGCCACAGAAGATACGTTCTGTGGCTTTTTCTTTTTGCAGCAGACAGTTCCTTTTTCCGATACTGCCTGCTTTTTTGTTTTATCCCTCAATGTGGATCACTTCTACCGTATCAATGGCTTCCTGCATTAATGCATCAATCTTTTCGCTTAACTTTCTCTCATCATTATGGATCACATTTAAGTTCGGTTTTGTCACCGGATGTTTTGCCACAAAAATGGTACAGCAGTCTTCGTATGGAAGAATGGATGTCTCATATGCATCGATTTTTTCAGAGATTGTGACGATCTCCTGCTTGTCAAATCCAATGAGCGGACGATAGACCGGCATCGTACATACCTCATTCGTTGCTGCAAGGGACTGCATCGTCTGGCTTGCCACCTGTCCGATACTCTCTCCGGTGATAAGACCGAGACATTTATTCTCTTTTGCAAAATGCTCTGCAAGTTTCATCATGTAACGGCGCATGATGATCGTCAATTCCTCATGCGGACACTGCTCGTAGATATAAAGCTGGATATCCGTAAAGTTCACAACGTGCAGATTGATCGGTCCTGAATATTTTGCAACAATTTTTGCAAGGTCAACGACTTTTTGTTTTGCACGCTCTGAAGTATATGGCGGCGCATGGAAATAAGTAGCATCGATCGTAACACCGCGTTTTGCGATCATATATCCAGCCACCGGACTGTCGATCCCGCCGGATAAAAGCAGCATTGCTTTGCCGTTCGTTCCGACCGGCATTCCACCCGGTCCCGGAATAATTGTTGAGTATACGTTAATTTTTGCACGGATCTCAATATTAAATACCACCTGTGGATGATGCACATCTACTTTTGTCTCCGGGTAAGCATCTAAAATCTTCTCGCCCATGGCTGCATTGATCTCCATGGACTCCATCGGATAATTCTTTCTTGCGCGGCGGGCATTTACTTTAAATGTAAAATGTTTGTCCGGGTACACCTTATCAATGTATGCAATGACTTCCTCTGCAAGTTTGTCAAATCCTTCGTCTTCCAACAATACAACCGGGCAGATCCCGACGATACCAAACACACATTTTAATGCTTCCACAACCTCATCATAATCATAGTCGCTCAACGTATCGACGTAGATTCTTCCCTGCTCTTTCCGGACAAGAAATTCTCCTTCTGCCTTTTTCAATGCATGGTTGATCTGGCTTACCAATGCATCTTCAAATAAATATCTGTTTTTTCCTTTGATCGCGATCTCCGCATATTTGATCAAAAATGATTTATACATATTTTCTCCTTTTTCATGTCTTTTGTTACTTTTCCACAATTCATTTTACACTTTCATGAGTTTCGCAATTGCCGGACTACTTTCTCGTATAACGGCGGAGCTTTGGCACAACCTCGTTCATGACTTCCAGGGCATAATCGATCTCTTCCTCTGTGGTATGCACGGAAAAGCTGAACCGGATCGTCGAATCCAGCAGACTGCCCTTAAGTCCGATGTTTGTCAATGTATGGCTCACGGATGGTTTGTTCGAGGAACATGCGCTTCCCGCTGACACATAAATCTTTCTGTCCTCTAATGTGTGAAGCATAACCTCACTGCGCACGCCGTCAATGCTCACACTGACGATCTGTGGTGCGGAATCACGTCCTGTCTTTCCGTTGACAGACACACCTTCTATTTTTAAAACACCTTCCACAAAACGCTGTTTGATCTGATAAAGGTGGTCTATTTTTTCCTCAAAGTTTTCATAAATCTCTTCGGCAGCCTCACCTAACGCAGCAACGCCTGGTACGTTCTCGGTTCCGGAGCGCATGCCCTTCTGCTGCCCGCCACCGTAAATCAGCGGTTTTACCTTCGTCTTATCTTTGATGAACAGAAATCCTGTTCCTTTCGGCGCATGGATTTTATGTCCGCTGACAGAAAGCATATCAATCCCCAGTTTTTTCGGAAAAATACGGTACTTTCCATATGCCTGGATCGCATCCACATGTACCAATGTATTCGGATTTTTTTCTTTGATCACCTTGATTGCTTCTTCGATTGGTTCCACTGCTCCGATCTCATTGTTGACCATCATCATAGAGACAAGGATCGTGTCCTCACATACCGCCTCCCGCAGTTCGTCGAGTGAAATGATACCATCTGCATCCACTTTCAGATATGTCACTCGAAAGCCAAGTTCCTCTAAATATCCTGTAACTGCTGAAACAGACGCATGCTCTATTGATGTCGTGATAATATGATTTCCGGCTCTTTTATTTGCCAGTGCTGCTCCGATCAGTGCGGTATTGTTTGATTCTGTCCCTCCGGATGTGAAAAAGATTTCTTTCTCATCCACCTTTAACGTCTTTGCGATCTTTTTCTTAGCCTCTTTGATATAGTTCTCTGCTTCCACACCTTTCATATGAAGTGAGGATGGATTTCCGTAATCTTCCATCAGAACTTTTACCATCAAATCTTTTGCACGTTCACTGCAACGGGTCGTTGCAGAATTATCCAAATAAACTTCTGTCAAATTTGTTTCCATAATTGTCCTTCTTTATATCTCTCAATCATCTGATAACTTTCGACTCACAAATTTCTATCATCAGACAACTTTTGCACTGTTATTCTATCATATCACTGCTCTCAAGCTGATAGCCCAAAATCGCAAGTGCTGCGATACCCGCTGTCTCCGTCCTTAAAATTCTTTTTCCAAGGGAGATTAGCTGCATCTCGTCCTGCACCAGTGCAATCTCTTCCGGCGCAAATCCGCCCTCCGGTCCGATAAACACTGCGATACTTTCGCCTTTTTTTATCTGTTCCATCGCAGCCTTCGTCCCTGCCATTCCATGCTCGTTTTCATAGGGAACCAGTTTCACATCCAGTTCCTTGGCATATGCCACAGCTTCTTTGTACGACATCGGCATCTTCACTTCCGGGATCAGACTTCTCTTTGACTGTTTTGCTGCGCTCTCTGCGATCGCCTGCCAGCGCATCACCTTTGATTTTGCCTTTTTGTCATCTAACTTTACCACACAGTTTTTCATGGCAACCGGAATGACCTCATAAACTCCGAGTTCCACGGTTTTCTGAATGATCCATTCCATCTTGTCATTCTTCGGAAGCCCCTGAAACAGATAAATCCTGCATGGCAGTTCTGTGCTTTCCGCTTCTTTTTCCAGAATATCCGCACGCACAAAGCTTTCTGTAATATCAGATATACTACAAAAATAGTTTTGCCCGTTTCTGGTGCACACGCGGATTTTCTCTCCCGGTCTCATCCGCAGCACATTTTTAATATGGTTGACATCGCTGCCTTCAATTGTCACAAAATCTTCTGCTGCATTTTCATCTTCTATAAAAAACTGATACATGTCTTTTCCTAATTCTTTCTTGCTGTAATGTTCACCCATTCGCCCTGATGATTGATCTCTACAACTTCCAGACCGGCTTTCTCAATTGCCTCTTTCACGTCATTCTCTTTGAAATCAATGATTCCTGATGTGATAAAATATCCACCTTTTTTTAAACGCGCCGGGATCACCGGTGCCATTGGAATGATCACGTCTGCCAGAATGTTGGCAACAACGATATCAAATTCTTCCGTTCCGGTTTTTTCCTGAAGTTCTGTATCATCAATCAGATTTCCAACATAAAATGTTCCCAGTTTCTGATCGAGATGATTTACTTCCATATTGTCGTGTGTGGAAGTCATGCAGTCCGGGTCAAGGTCTGTTCCGACTACCTCTGATGCCCCTAATTTCAGTGCCACGATCGATAAAATACCGCTTCCGCAGCCAACATCAAGAACCTTTGGTGTCTTTACCTGCGGCGTATATGTTTCATTTCCACGAATATATTTCAGCAACTGCCGGATGCAGAGCTGTGTCGTCTCATGCTTGCCTGTTCCAAAAGAGACACCCGGATCGATCTCGATCAAAAACTTGTCCCTGTCTTCTTCCTTCAGTTCTTCCCATGTTGGTTTGATCAGGATATCGTCAATATAGAAAGAGCTGAAAAACTTCTTCCAGTTGTTGATCCAGTCAAGATCCTCTGTCTGGTCGGATGTGATCTTTCCGGTTCCCATATCTACCACATTCCGCATCTCCTCGATGGTTGTCTTGACCTGTTTTAACAGTTCGGTATCATCCTGTCCGTTGTCTTCCAGATAAAAACTGACATAGCTGATCCCCTCATCCGGTGGAAGTTCCGGCAGAAAATCAATGAACATCTCTGCCTGATCTTCTTTTGTCAGCGGCACATTATCCTCAATCTGCACACCTTCAATGCCAAGATCCATAAGTGCAGAGCTTAAGTAATCTTCTGCCGCAGTCGTTGTCTCAATGGTATATTTATTCCATTTCATATTTTATATATGCTCCTTTTTGCTTATTTTCCGTTCAGATCATAAAAAGCCATTAGATATACTACCACAAAGCCATTCAGGTTGCAAACAATTCCTTTTACTGCTGTTCTTTTGCAAGCTTGTCCAAAACTTCATATAAGATCTGCGCATCGATCGGTTTTGCAATATGTCCGTTCATTCCCGCATTTAAGGCTGCACTGACATCCTCCTCAAAAGAATTTGCAGTCATGGCATAAATTGCGATCGTTCCGGCATCCTCTCTCTCTGACTTCCGGATTGTGCGTGCCGCTTCATAACCATTCATCACCGGCATGTGAATATCCATAAGAATTGCCATGTAAGTACCTGGCTTTGCCTTCTCAAACAACTCGACGGCTTCCTTGCCGTTATGTGCACAATCCACATCCATATGTACCATTGCAAGCAGTTCTGTTGCCACCTCTTCATTAAATGCGGTGTCTTCCGCAAGCAATACTTTTTTCCCGGTAAAATCATATACCGCCTGTTCTTCCTGTACCACGGACAAATCGTTTTCCACCGGCTGCTCCGTTATTTCCGGTTCTGCAGCCTGTTCAAATTCAAATGGAATAGACACAACAAATGTAGTTCCCTCTCCTTTTTTCGATTTCACGGAAATGGAGCCTGACATCAGTTCCACGAAATTTTTTGCAATGGACAGCCCCAGTCCGCTTCCTCCGTGTTTCTGCGCAGTTGTCGCACTCTCCTGCTCGAATGGCTGGAACAGCCGCGTCTGCATCTCCTCCGACATGCCCTCCCCGGTATCTTCCACAAGGAAATTAAAGTATGCTTTCTCCTCCTTCACATAGAGTTCTTTCACTTTGATCGTGATTTTCCCACCGGACGGCGTGAATTTGTAAGCATTGGAAACCAGGTTCAGCAAAATCTGGTTCACACGAAGTCCATCCCCGATCAGATGTGTATGCGTCACCTCTTCGTCCTGTACCTCAAACGCTATCCCTTTCTGCTTGCACTGCGGTTCATAAATCGTGCAGACGGACATTAAGATCTCATGAAGATCAAACGGTTCCTTTGCAATTTTCATCTTCTTATTCTCGATAGACGACATATCTAAAATATCATTGATAATATTTAACAGCACCTTGGACGACACATCAATTTTATCGAGATAGTCCTCTATCTTCTTCGGATCTTCCTCATAGTGCTTTGCGATCTCCGTCAGTCCTACGATTGCATTCATCGGTGTCCGTATCTCGTGGCTCATCCTTGCAAGGAAATCACTCTTTGCCTGATTTGCCCGGTTTGCCTGATCGACTGCTTCTAAAAGCTGTTCATTCTTCTCCGCAATCTTTAAATAGCTTTTTCGTCTCGCCTCCTGCCAGAAAATCATAAACAGAATACTCGCCACCAGCAAAATAAAGATGACAATAAGCGGATAGCGGAACTTATACAGCACATCTGTCCAGGTAAGCTGATACCCATTCTCCACTGTATGGCTGATCGTGATCTGGGATACTTCCTGAGAGGGAATCTGCGTAATGCATTTATTGATAATGCTCATCAGGATTTTATTTTCATCACTGTTTTTTCCAACAATCCCCATCGGTTCTTCCTTAGACAGGTTAGGCAGTACCGTCAATCCCTCATACCGCGGTTTCTGCAGCAGCGGTGTCACCACGTTGACATTCTGTGCCATAAAGTCGCACTCTCCGCTGTTCAGAAGTTCCATACATTCCTCTGTCGTAGTGCATTTTACAATCTCAAACTCCGGATAATTTGCCTGGATATAATTTTCCAGTGCCGCATAACTCTTCGTGATTGCAAGAATATACTTATTCTCTGCATCTCCGGGTGTATAGTTCATCCCCTGCCTGCAGACAAGCGCCACTTCCCCTGTATATATGACATCTGATACCAGATAATCAGATTTTGTGAATGCAGGATTTTCGACTACGACACCGGCCACCAGATCTGCCGGATGTTTTTCAAGATAATCTATCACACGCTGACCACTTTCCAGCATCGTGTACTGCAGATTCAGGCCGCTGCTCTCCCGGATCCGACTCACAAGATCAACAATGATCCCTTCGATTTCTCCATCGTCATTTTCCATTGAAAACGGTGGTCTGTTATTGATAAACGCTATATTCACCTGTTTTTGTGCCCGAATGTATTCAATTTCTTCTCTTGTAAATGCAAGCCCCATGGCAGAAGTATCTCCATAATACTTCTGGTACAGTTCACTTAAAAATGTCGGATAATCCGCTGTGATCTCTCCAAGCGCATAATCGGCATCCTCCATTACCTTTTGCTTCTGCTTTCCTGCCATCAGATAAAATGGCTGTGCTCCAAACCGGCAGATAATCTTATAATCGTCCATCCCGACAAGCGATCCCTGTACGACTGCATCCACAGCACCTTCCTCCAATGCCTGAAAACATTCTTCTGTCGTCATGTATTCTTTCAACTCAAGCGAAAAATCATTCTTTTCCGCATATTCTTTCAGATCATCATTCTGAAAACTTTCCTTCAGTCCTGCCACCCGGATGCCGTTAAAAGCCTCAAAATCATTGTAATAATACCTGTCATCATCCATTCTTGCATAAAGAACACAGGCTTCTGTTCCCGCCCAGTACTTCGAAAGCAGGAATCTCTCCTCACGTTCCGGTGTTCTCTGCGCCTGACAGATCATATCAATCTCACCTGACTCCAGTTTTTTCAGGATATTGTCCCATGTGTCATACACATATTCGTACTTCCATCCGGTATACTCAGCGATCTTATCCAGCAATTCCACGCCATATCCTGTATACTCCCCATTTTCGTCCAGATCGATAAACCCGCCATAATCAATATATCCAATACGGATTGTTTCTTGGGAATCAATATTTTTTCCATATACCACAAATGGTATTGCACTGAAAAATGCCATCACAAAAATGATGATTCCATGTCTGATCTTCTTCCATTCCTTTTTCCCCATCGTTTTCTCCCTGTCTGATGTTCCATCGTTTTTTATCGTTTCCGTACCTGTGTCTTAGATTCTATATCGATTATAGCGAATTATACACCAGAAATAAAGTAAAAGAAAAAGGCTGCCGCACAGCCTTTTTCTTTCATGATCATAATACTTTTGATAAAAATTCCTGTAATCTCGGACTCTGTGGATGTTCAAAGATCTCCTGCGGTGTGTTTTCTTCCTGAATGACACCGTCATTGATGAACATGACACGGTTTGCAACCTCTCTTGCAAATCCCATTTCATGTGTTACAACCACCATGGTCATACCGTCCTCTGCAAGTTCTTTCATAACGCTTAAAACCTCGCCGACCATCTCAGGGTCCAATGCCGAAGTCGGCTCATCAAACAAAATAATATCCGGGTTCATGGCAAGCGAACGGACAATGGCAATTCTCTGTTTCTGTCCACCCGAAAGCTGGCTTGGATAGGCATCCGCCTTATCAGACAGACCGATTCTTTTCAAAAGTTCCATCGCTTTTTTCTCTGCCTCTTCTCTGGTCATTTTGTTGAGTTTTACCGGGGCAAGCATAATGTTTTCCTTAATAGTCATGTTTGGAAACAGATTAAACTGCTGGAACACCATTCCGATTTTTTCCCGTACATGGTTAATATCCACCGACTTATCCGTCATATCCGTCCCCTCAAACAGAACATGTCCGCTCGTTGGGATCTCCAACAGGTTTAAGGATCGCAGAAATGTCGATTTTCCACAGCCGGAAGGTCCGATCAATGCAAGGACATCCCCTTTTCTGATGGTCGTGGAGATTCCTTTTAATACTTCATGATCCCCAAAAGATTTGCAGAGATCCTGGATCTCTAAGATCACCTCTGCAGAATTGGTTGTATTTGTATTATCGCTCATTGTTTCTCAACTTCCTTTCTAAGACACCGACAGCTTTGCTAAGTCCGACTACCATCAGAAGATAAATGACAGCAACTGCGATCAACGGCATAAATGCCTCATATGTAACGCTTCGGATAATGTCTCCACCTTTTGTCAGATCCATCAGACCGATGTAACCACTGATGGACGTCTCTTTCAATAAACTGATAAATTCGTTACACAGTGCAGGGAGAATATTCTTTACTGCCTGTGGCAGGATGATGGTGGTCATCGTCTGTCTGTAATTAAGGCCTAAGCTTCGTCCTGCCTCGAACTGTCCGATATCCACTGCCATAATTCCGGAACGCACGATCTCTGCCACATAAGCAGCTGAGTTCAAACCAAATGCGATCACTGCTACCACGATTTTTCCCGTGTTAATACTCTGGAAAATAACATAATAGATAATCAATAGCTGGATCATGACCGGTGTACCGCGGATGATCGTCAAATATGCTTTACAGACTGCATTCAGAATACCAAGCCCGCCATTTCTGTCATGGCTGGTTCTGACAATGGCAATTAAAAATCCTAAGACAATACCGATCATCACCGCAAAAATTGTAATGATCAATGTATTTCCAAGACCTTTTAACATATATGCATAGCGGTTATCCTGAATAAAGTTCTGGTAAAATTTTTCGCCAAATGAACTCTTTGCTGTCACTGCATTCCCATCACGTACAATGATCACCTGCTTGGAAGTTGCATATGTATCTGTAAAGTTGACATTCTTCTTTCGTTCTTCTGTCACGGTAAATCCGGCAGCGCCCACATCTATCTTTCCCGTAGACACAGCCGGGATAATAGAATCAAATGCCATATCTTCAATCTTCAATTCCATACCGAGCTTATCTGCGATCGCCTGCATGATATCCACATCTATACCGACGATTTCATTATTCTCATAATACTCATATGGCGGGAACTCAGCATTTGTTCCCATCGTCAGTGTTCCATTCCCCCGGGACACATCCTGTGGTTCGTATGGATAATTTCCTTTTTCTGCATCTGTTCCTATATAATTTTTTGTAATCCGGTCAAGCGTTCCCTCGCTTCTTAACTCTTCTAATGCCGTATTAACCTTTTCCAACAGATCATCGTTTCCCTTTGCGATAACGATCGCATATTCTTCCAGCGTAAATTCTTCATCGAGAATTTTAAGTCCCGGATTCTCCTCCACAAATGCGAGCGCCGGCTGTTCATCGATCACAACACAGTCAATCTTTCCCTGTTTTAATGCCTGAACTGCATCTGCGCCTTTGTTGTAACGCTCCACCGTTGTTCCTGATCCGTCATTTTCATAATCGGAAACATAAATATCACCGGTTGTTCCAAGCTGGACACCAATCTTTTTTCCAACGATATCATCCACACTGCTGATCGCACCGGCTGTTTCCGTGGATGCTGCTTCCTGATCATCCTTCTGCTTTGTGCCGCATCCAGCAATTCCTGTCAGCACAAATGTCAGAACGAAAAGCCAAAGCAGCAGTTTTTTACTTTTTTTCTTCATCATAAATATCCGCTCCTCTTTTTTTCTGATTGTCTGCATAAATATACATTATTTTTCATTGAAATACAAGTATTTTGGACTCAATTGTTAAGATTCCCTTTCCGATTTATCAGGGAACTGATTTTTTTCTTGACTGTCCCGCAAAATTACATTAAAGTTTGTTTTAGAAAAAACAAAGGAGATTTTATTTATGGAAAAAATTGCAAGCTTTACAATAGACCATATCAAATTAGAACCCGGCGTTTATGTATCCCGCAAAGATACCGTCGGTGCAGAAGTGATCACCACATTTGATCTGCGCATGACTTCCCCAAACGATGAGCCTGTCATGAATACCGCCGAGATGCATACGATCGAACACCTTGCAGCAACATTTTTAAGAAACCATGCTGTTTACGGTTCCAAAACTATTTATTTTGGTCCGATGGGATGCCGTACCGGATTTTATCTGCTTCTCGCAGGTGATTATGAATCAAAGGACATTGTTGGCCTGATGATTGAAATGTTTGAGTTTATCCGCGATTTTAAGGGCGATGTTCCTGGCGCAAGTCCAAAAGACTGTGGCAATTATCTGGATATGAACCTTGGTATGGCAAATTATCTTGCCAACCGCTATCTTGAAAACACGCTCTACCATATTGATGAAAAACATCTGGTGTATCCGGAATAGAGTTTTCAAAACAGACATTGTATTTTCTATTGTCATAATAACAAACCCGGTGTAATCTCTCAGCAAAGATCTTACACCGGGTTTCTATTATCTGTTCATTTTACTAAAATGATCCTTTTAATCTTTAGAATCTGTTTTAGATATCATCAAAGGATTCTTTTAATTTATCCATGAATCCCTTTTTCTTCTTACCCTTTTCCTGGGTGCCGTTACCACCGGCGTTGCTTCGGTTTAAGGACGCACCTGTCAGTTCATCAAAATGACGTAACGCCTCTTTCGCCTCATTATTAAGACCTGTCGGTGTCTGGACAACCAAAGTTACATACTGGTCACCACGAACCCCTTTATTTCTCAGGGATGGAACTCCCTTTCCTTTCAGACGGATCTTGGTGTCGGTCTGTGTACCTGGTTTTACTTCATAAAGCACATCTCCGTCAACGGTATTGATACGGATCTCGCCGCCCAATGCAGCCTGCGCAAACGTAACCGGAGCTGTGGAATAAATATTCATATCCTGACGCTGGAAGATTGGATGTCTGGATACAACTACTTCTACTAACAAATCTCCTCTTGGGCCACCATTGACTCCCGGCTCTCCTTTTTCACGGATACGGACACTCTGTCCATTGTCGATACCGGCCGGAATCGTTACCTGGATTTTTCTCTTTCTTGCAATATATCCGGTACCACGGCAATCCGGACATTTGTCTTTGACTACTTTACCGGTACCATTACAATCCGGACAGGTCTGGACATTCTGCACCGTTCCAAAGAAGGACTGCTGTGTAAACACAACTTTTCCTTTGCCGCCGCACTTGGTACATGTTTCCGGGCTTGTTCCCGGTTTTGCACCTGTACCATGGCAGGTTGCACACTCATCCTTCAGAACCATTTCAATTTCTTTCTCACATCCGAAAACAGCCTCTTCAAATGTGATCCTTACACTGGTACGGAGATTCGCACCTTTCATCGGTCCATCATTGCCTCTTCTTCTGGCGCCACCGCCACCGAAGAAGTCGCCGAAAATATCTCCAAAGATATCTCCCATATCCATGCCTGAAAAATCAAATCCGCCAGCACCGCCGCCTGTACCATCGAATGCTGCATGACCAAACTGATCATACTGTTTACGCTTTTCTGCATCACTCAATACTGCATAAGCTTCCTGTGCTTCCTTGAACTTTTCTTCACATTCTTTATCACCCGGATGCATATCCGGATGGTACTTCTTGGCAAGAGTACGGAATGCCTTTTTTATATCAGCGTCACTCGCATTCTTCGGAACGCCAAGGACTTCATAATAATCTCTTTTCTCTGCCATAACGCTTAACTCCTTGTTATCATGTACAAATTTATCATACCGGCTATCTGTCTAAAGCATGATTCAATTTCCGGTTTTCAAAAATTTTAAAATATTTTCCTCTTCTACCGCATATAGGGTTTCCGGAAAACCGGAAACCCCTTTTTATATGCTGATTATATTTTAGACCTCTTTGAAATCAGCGTCTACAACATCATCATCTGCTGCGCCGGCATTGTTCGTCTGTGCGCCGCCCATGTTTCCCATATCAGGACCTGCTCCCTGGGCACCCTGTGCTGCCTGTGTCTGCTCATACATCTTAGCAAATACTTTCTGTGCACTCTGTGTCAGTTTCTCCTGAGCTGCTTTTAATTCAGCAACATCTGCGTCTGTCATCTCTTCTGCATTCTGATGTGCGTCCAAGAAAGATTTTACTGCATTTAAGTCAGCTTCTACTTCAGCTTTATCATTTGCATCAAGGTTTGCTCCAACCTGATCCAATGCCTGCTGTGTCTGGAATACGAAGGAATCTGCATCGTTTCTTGCATCGATTGCTTCTTTTCTCTTCTTATCCTGTGCTTCGAACTCAGCTGCTTCTTTTACAGCCTTATCGATCTCATCATCGGACATGTTAGATCCGGATGTAATTGTGATGTGCTGCTCTTTTCCTGTTCCTAAATCTTTTGCAGAAACATTTACAATACCGTTGGCATCGATATCAAATGTAACCTCGATCTGTGGAACACCACGACGTGCTGGTGGGATACCATCCAGACGGAACTGTCCAAGGGATTTGTTATCTCTTGCGAACTGTCTCTCACCCTGTACAACGTTGATATCAACGGCTGTCTGGTTATCTGCTGCTGTAGAGAAGATCTGGCTCTTCTTGGTCGGGATTGTTGTATTTCTCTCAATCAGTCTGGTTGCGATACCACCCATTGTCTCGATAGACAGTGACAGTGGAGTTACATCAAGAAGAAGGATATCGCCTGCACCTGCATCTCCTGCAAGTTTACCTCCCTGTACGGAAGCACCAAGTGCTACACACTCATCCGGGTTCAGAGATTTGCTTGGCTCTTTGCCTGTCAGTCTCTTCACTTCTTCCTGAACTGCCGGGATACGTGTTGATCCACCAACAAGAAGTACCTGACCAAGCTCGGAAGCTGTGATACCTGCATCAGAAAGTGCACGTCTTACCGGCTCCTGTGTCTTCTCTACAAGATCTCTTGTCAGTTCATCAAATTTAGCTCTTGTAAGGTTCATATCGAAATGCTTCGGTCCTTCAGCTGTTGCTGTGATGAACGGAAGGTTGATATTTGTTGTTGTTGCACTTGAAAGCTCTTTCTTTGCTTTCTCTGCAGCTTCTCTTAATCTCTGAAGAGCCATCTTATCTGCTGAAAGATCTACGCCTTCTTTTGCCTTGAAGTCTGCAAGCATGTAATCTGTGATCTTCTGGTCGAAGTCATCTCCACCAAGTCTGTTGTTACCAGCTGTAGAAAGAACTTCGATAACACCGTCACCGATCTCGATAACAGATACATCAAATGTACCACCACCAAGGTCATATACCATGATCTTCTGTTCTTTTTCATTGTCAAGTCCATATGCAAGAGCTGCTGCTGTAGGCTCGTTGATGATACGTTTTACATCAAGACCTGCAATCTTACCTGCATCTTTTGTAGCCTGACGCTGAGCATCGTTGAAGTAAGCCGGAACAGTGATAACTGCTTCTGTTACTTTTTCACCCAGGTAGTTTTCTGCATCGGATTTCATCTTCTGCAGGATCATAGCGGAAATCTCCTGTGGAGAATATTTTTTGTCATCAATGGTTACTTTGTAGTCAGTACCCATATGTCTTTTAATAGAAGAAACTGTTTTATCTGCGTTGGTTACTGCCTGACGTTTTGCAGGTTCACCTACCAGTCTTTCTCCTGTTTTTGTAAATGCTACTACAGATGGTGTTGTTCTTGCTCCTTCTGTGTTGGCGATAACTGTTGGCTGTCCACCTTCCATAACAGCTACACAGCTGTTTGTTGTTCCTAAATCAATACCAATGATTTTGCCCATTATAAAGACCTCCTGTTTTATTTTCTAAATTATCTGGAATTAGTTTGCTACTTTTACCATGCTGTGTCTTACAACACTTTCACGGTACATGTAACCTTTCTGGAATTCTTCTGCGATGATGTTCTCACCGAGCCCCTCATCTTCTACATGCATCACTGCGTTGTGGAAATCCGGATTGAATTCCTGACCAACTGCCTCGATTGGTTTTACTCCAACGGATTCCAGTGTAGTCATAAGCTGTTTGTAGATCTTCTCCATTCCTTCTACGAACGGAGCATTCTTCTCCTCCTCCGGTACGGAACCAAGTCCACGCTCGAAGTTGTCTACAACCGGAAGAATCTTTTCTATGATATCTTTCGCTCCGATCTCGTACATCTGGGATTTCTCCTTCTCAGATCTCTTGCGGAAGTTATCAAACTCTGCCATCTGACGAGTAACGCGGTCTGTGAGTTCCTCGATCTTCTCGTCTTTCTTGTCCTTCTTCTCTTTCTTTCCGAAGAACTTTTTCTTACCTTCTGATGCTGCTTCTGAATCTCCTTCAGTCTCAGTTGCTTCCTCTGTTGCTTCTTTCGCTGCAGCCTC
>ERZ827524.1408-NODE-1408-length-22967-cov-3.222634_pt1 | contig 22967 bp, 26 predicted proteins | sample MGYA00519702_ERZ827524 | MGnify/ENA primary metagenome ERZ827524 (study PRJEB31778, sample SAMEA3449341) | human gut metagenome | biome: human gut; feature: human-associated habitat; material: faeces | place: United Kingdom | collected 2010/2012 ...
CTTGAAATGACGGAGTCAGAGTCCGTTGCCTTACCGTTTGGCGATAGCCCTATGTGCTGTTACCTTTGGTATTATACATAATATATTCGGATTTGGCAAGTACTTTTTTCGTTATTTTTTTATCAGGTTGTATTTTTTTCAATACGCAGAGTTTTCTCATCTGAAAACCCTTAACAAGTCTGCGTAAATTTGGTATGGTTTAAGTATAATAGCAACGAGTCAGACATACAATAATTGATTTTCAGGAGGTTACTATGAGATACTTTTTTACCGGTAAAATTGAGAAGAAGGACAACCTCTTCTGCATCCGTATCCCCTTTAATGTATGGGAGGTCTGCAAGCAGCGTGATGTAATTCAGGGCGACCTGATTCTGGACAATAAACATATTGACTGTGAACTTCTTCCGGAAGAGAAGGGCAACTATAAGATTCATTTAAGAGATGAGGATGTAGCACACATTGATGTCACACAGCCTCATAAGATCCTGCTTCATATCGGCTCCAGCTTAATCAAAATGGATCAGAACAGCCCCTACAGCTTTGACAATCCAATTCGCAGGATTGACCACATTGATATTATTACCCAGCCGGAGGACGGTTTATGTGGGCAGACCTGTGTTGCCATGCTGGCAGGAGTTACCATTGCCGAGGTAATCAGTGTTATGGACTGCCGTGAATGGCAGGCTACGATGGGTCGCATCATTTCTGCATTGAATTACTATGGCATCGATCACAGCGATGTCATCATGTATACCGAAGGAGAGGAAGCCACCCTTCCCAAGTGCTGCATTATGATGGAGAAGATGGGACGCTATTGCCATTACCTGATTCACTTTGATGGCGAGTTCTATGATTCCAATTTAGGAATCCTTAATGAATACGATATGAGCAAGTTATTGGGTTATCTGGAAGTGAAGGTAAATTAGTGAATTCATCCAGTTCACAGTCTGTTATGTTAAGATGTCAAGATCAAAAGCCCCCGACTTTGATACCTACGGATTGCTTCGTGCTACAAACTCCCGTATCCGGTTCAGCACCGGTATACGGGAGTCTTATTTTTATCATCTTATGCCATTCTGCATGGCTGTATCCGGTCACCTAGACCTCAAACATCAGATCCGCATAGGTCGGCATCGGCCACATATCCTTTTCAACCAGCATTTCCAGGTGGTCAATCGGAGCACGCAGGGCATCCATATCCTCTTTGACGACATCCTTGTAGAAGAATGCCTGTTCCCTTGCATCCGTAATCTTTCCGGCCTTCTCTTCGTCAATCTTCAATGCTTCCAGTGCAAGCTTTGCACTCTTCAGTTCTCTGGATACCTCATTCAGCAGTTCTTCCTGCACAGAAGCATCTGCACCGGCCTCTGTTACTGCAATCACGGCATCGGCCAGCTTCTTACTGTAGGATATACATACCGGAAGCAACTGGCGGGAAGCCATATGGATCATCGTAAGTGCTTCGATATTCAGCGTCTTTGCATAGGTTTCATAAAGAATTTCTTCTCTGGATTCCAGTTCCGCCCTCGTAAAGATTTTAAACTTCTCAAACAGCTTTACGGCCTTATCTGTTGTCAGGGTATCGACCGCATCGACCATGGATATGAGATTGGGTAATCCGCGGCGTTTGGCTTCTTCTACCCATTCCGGAGCATAGCCATTGCCATTAAAGATAATTCTCTGATGCTCGGAAAAGTACTTTTTAATCAGATCATGCACTGCCTGGTCAAAATCCTCTGCCTTCTCCAGCTCATCTGCCGCTTCACAGAAAGCCTCTGCCACAATCGCATTTAACGTCGTGTTCGGACTTCCCACAGAATCAGAAGAGCCTACGCTTCGGAATTCAAACTTATTACCGGTAAAGGCAAACGGCGAGGTGCGGTTACGGTCGGTGGCATCCTTCGCAAAATCAGGAATGGCAGACACACCGGTCTCCATCTTACCACCCTCAAGACAATGGGAGGCTTCCCCTGTTTCCACAAGCTGCTTTACCACGTCTTCGAGCTGTTCTCCCAGGAATACGGACATAATTGCCGGAGGCGCTTCATATCCACCAAGACGGTGATCGTTTCCAACATCAGATGCACTCTGGCGCAGCAGATCCGCATGGATATCCACAGCCTTGATAATGCAGGCAAGCACCAGGAGGAACTGGATATTTTCATTCGGGGTTTCACCCGGATCAAGCATATTCACGCCATTATCCGTAGTCAGTGACCAGTTATTGTGCTTACCGGAACCATTCACACCGGCATATGGCTTTTCATGGAGCAGACAGGTCAGATTGTGACGCTCTGCCACCTTCTTCATGGTCTCCATAATGAGCTGATTATGATCTACCGCAACATTGGCTGTTTCATAAATCGGAGCCAGCTCATGCTGTGCAGGAGCCGCCTCATTGTGCTGGGTCTTCGCCGTGACACCAAGCTTCCAAAGCTCCAGATTAATATCCTTCATATAAGCGCCGATCCGTTCACGGATGGTTCCGAAATAATGGTCATCCATTTCCTGTCCCTTCGGAGCAGGCGCTCCAAACAGGGTTCTTCCTGCAAAAATCAGATCTTCACGCTTCAAATAATTATCCCGGTCTACTAGGAAATACTCCTGCTCTGCACCAACACTCGGAATCACTCTCGTTGCTTCCGTATTGCCAAACAGACGCACGATACGAAGAGCCTGCTGGCTGATCGCTTCCATGGAACGCAGAAGCGGTGTTTTCGTATCCAGCGCTTCTCCCTTATAAGAACAGAATGCAGTCGGAATGCAAAGAATCACGCCCGTTGCATCCTCGCGCAGGAATGCCGGAGACGTAATATCCCATGCGGTATAGCCACGTGCTTCAAAGGTTGCACGAAGCCCGCCCGAAGGAAACGAAGAAGCATCCGGCTCACCCTTAATGAGCTCTTTGCCGGAAAATTCCATCAGCATTTTCCCATCCACATCCGGATGCGTGATAAAAGAATCATGCTTTTCAGCCGTAATACCGGTGAGGGGCTGAAACCAGTGTGTATAATGGGTTGCACCATTCTCAACTGCCCAGTCCTTCATGGCTTTTGCCACCACATCTGCTGTTGCCGGAGAAAGTTCACCGCCGCAATCCATTGCCTTGATTACTTCTTTGTAAACATTCTTTGGAAGGCGTTCCCGCATGGTCGCACGGGTAAACACCCGGCTGCCAAAAAGCGCCTCGACATCTTTCACATCATTCATTGTTTTCCTCCCTCTGTCTATTCTCCAGTCCTTAAGATCTTAAGGATCCCACGCATGGAAAACAGTAATTATTCAGCGTTTTCCGGACCCATCTTACGGACACGAAGAAGATCAAATACCGCAGGTACGGTACTTAATTCCACATACAAAACCTGCTGTGGATGGGGTGCGCTTTCCACCTGCTGCCCATCCTCTGTTCTTAAGGATAACACGGAAGCTTCTGTGTTGTCACCATCAGGTTTCATAATTTCAATGCGGTCGCCCACACAGAATTTGTTCTTCTGCGTGATTTTCGCAAGTCCCTCTTCTGTGACCTCTTCAATGCTTCCCAGATAAATATATTCGTTGATATAAGTATTGGAATCATAAATCTGCGTATTCTCATCCGGCTTTCCAAAATAAAAGCCCGTCGTGAACTGACGGTATGTGCACTTGGAAATTTCTTCCTTATACCATTCCATGTTGGCACAATATTTCTCCTCAGATTCGAGATAATCATCAATCGCTTTCCGGTAGGTTCTGGCAACAGTTGCCACGTAAAGCGCCGTTTTCATACGTCCTTCGATCTTGAAGCTGTCAATTCCCGCCCCGATCATCTCCGGAATATGCTCAATCATGCACAGATCCTTGGAGTTAAAGATATAAGTTCCGCGCTCGTTCTCATATACCGGGAAATACTCACCCGGACGCTTCTCCTCCATAACGGAATATTTCCAGCGGCAGGGATGCGTACAGGCTCCCTGGTTAGCATCTCTTCCGGTAAAAAAGCTGCTGAGCAGACATCTTCCCGAATAGGAAATGCACATTGCCCCATGGATAAAGCTTTCGATCTCAAGATCCTCCGGAATATGTTCACGGATCTCTTTAATTTCGGCAAGAGACAGTTCTCTTGCCGATACCACACGTTTTGCTCCCTGCTGATACCAGAACCGGTAGGTCATATAATTCGTATTATTGGCCTGTGTAGACACATGAATATCAATTTCCGGGCAGATTTCACGTGCAAGGGTAAACATTCCCGGATCTGCAATAATCAGGGCATCCGGCTTTAACTCCTTCAGTTCCCTAAAATATTCCCTTGCTCCCTCAAGGTCCCGGTTATGTGCCAGAATATTGGCAGTCACATGGACACGCACGCCTCTCTCATGGGCAAAGGCAATTCCTTCCTTCATGCTCTCTTTTTTTTTTTTTTTTTTTTTTTTTTTTTTGCACGAAGTCCGAATGCTTCGCCTCCGATATATACCGCATCTGCTCCAAAAAGCACGGCTGTTTTTAAAACCTCCAGTGAACTGGCAGGTATCAAGAGTTCCGGTTTTCTCATTCTGTCTCCTTGACTGTTCTTAACTATATATACGTTTACAACTTATTTATATCCCGATCTGTCAGATCTCTTATCTGTCCTCAAATACGGAACCTGCTTACGGCCTGCTGATGCGAACGCTGATCGTCATTCCATCACCCACCGGCAGAATATCCGTGCGAAGCTCTTCATGATGCTTCAGTTCATACAGATAATCCCGCATCCGGGCATGAATCGTACGGTTTCTTCTCGTTACCGCAAACCGCGACTCACAGACATCCCCGTCCTGAAGCACATTATCGGAGAGCAGTACGCCTCCCTCCGGCATTAATTTCAGAATATCCGGAAGGAAGTGGATATATTGTCCCTTCGCCGCATCCATAAAAATCAGGTCATACGGTCCTTCCAGCTCTTTGAGGATTTCTGTGGCATCTCCCTCCAACAGGGTAATCCGGTCTTCCCTGCCCGCCTTTTTGAAATTCTCCCTGGCAAGAGGAATCCGCTTTTCATATTTTTCAATTGTTGTAATATGGCAGTCTTCCGGTCCATATTCCGCCATCAGTAACGCAGAAAAACCAATGGCCGTTCCCACCTCTAAGATCTGCTTCGGCTGCTGCATTGCAAGAAGCACCTTCAAAAAGCTCTGCATCTGAGGTCGGATAACAGGTACATTGGTTTCCTTCGCATATCGCTCCAATTCCGTAAGAAAGGGAGTATTCCCCGTGTCCAGGGAATGAATAAATGTACTGATTCTTTCGTCTGTAATCACCGTCTATTCTCCCGTTTCCGTTAATTCTGAAGATTCTGCCGTATCTTCCGGAAGCACTTCTGCTTCCATATCCTCATTGCCTGATTCTTCCGGAGTTATTTCCTCTTCGGACTGATCTGTGGTATCTCCGGTCTCGGCATTCGGTGCAACGGTATTGCTGTTTCCTTCCTCACCTTCACCTGCAAGAATTTCGAGCATTTCTTCTGCCTTCATATCCGTACTCAGATCATAAATTCCGGGTTTGATTTTGTCATGCTGTGCCGACAGAAGCTCCTGCACGACAAACAGCCGGTAATCGGAAATTAATCCCTTTTCTTCGAGCATCTTCGCAATATCCTTAATATCTGCATCCTCAGCAATTCCAACGGTAATCGTCCGTCCTCCGGTTATAGACATCGGCTCGTCCGCAAATACACGGTAGCCGAAGTCATATGCTTTCGTTGCACCCTTAAACACCAGGATAATTGCAGCCGCAAGCACTAAAACCTTAATGATTGTTTCGATTACTGTTCCAATTAATGCTTTTGCATTCATAATACTACTGCCTTTCTCATGCCTTTCAACCATTCCGAATGGTTACCATTATTCAAAGTTCAGCCCGTCTACAATCAGGGCATTAATTTCCTGCATCATCCGGCAAAGAGCCAGCTCCGCCTTTAAAAAGTCATCTACAATTACATTTTCACGGAATTCCTTGTATTCCTTCTCAAAATAATCCATCTTATCAAACAGATCCTCCACCTGCACTGCATTCTGCATCTCAAAATTCAGCTTACGGTAATCATTTACCTGCTTATAAAGCTCCGGGTTCTTCTTCAGCCGTGCAAGCTGCATCGTATAGGATTTGTACACATCCGTTTCACGGATGTCCCTTACAAACTGTTCTGCCTGATTGCGAATATTTTGATCTAACATGACCTTTGTCCCCCAGTAAAAAATCTAAATTTCCATGATGATCGGAAGAATCATCGGACGACGCTTCGTCTTCTTCCAGACAAATTCGCCCAGTGAGTCCTTAATCGTACTCTTAAGCTTGCCCCAATCCGTAATGCCACGATCCAGGCATCCTTCCACTGCAAGGGTAACGACCTCCCTCGCTTCATCCATCAGTTCATCTGACGTTTTTACATATACAAAGCCCCTGGATACAATATCAGGTCCGCTAATCAGCTGATCAGTCGCACCATCCAGTCCCAGTACAACAATCATAATACCATCTTCTGCAAGATGCTGCCGGTCACGCAGTACTACATTTCCGACATCTCCCACACCCAGTCCGTCTACCAGAATATCACCAACCGGTACCTTACCGGAAACCTTTGCTTCCCCATCGTTAAATTCCAGCACATCGCCCGACTGCAGGATAAAAATATGATCCTTTGGAATTCCGAGCTCTTCTGCAAGCTTTGCCTGCGCACGCAGATGCTTATACTCTCCATGAACCGGAATCGCATATTTCGGATGTACCAGAGAATAAATCAGCTTGATTTCTTCCTGACAGGCATGTCCGGATACATGCACATCCTGGAAAATCACATCTGCGCCCTTTAACAGAAGCTCATTGATGACATTGGTTACTGCCTTTTCATTACCCGGAATCGGATGGGAAGAAAAGATGACCGTATCCTTAGGTCCGATCGAAATCTTCCGGTGATTGTCCTCTGCCATACGGCTTAAGGCCGCCATGCTTTCACCCTGGCTTCCTGTCGTAATAATAACAGTCTTTTCATCCGGATAATTCTTCAGCATTTCTATATCAATTAAGGTGTTTTCAGGAATATTCAGATACCCAAGGTTCGTTGCCGTCTCGATGATATTCACCATACTGCGGCCTTCCACGACTACCTTTCTTCCAAATTTGTAGGCAGAGTTAATGATCTGCTGCACACGGTCTACGTTCGATGCAAACGTTGCAATGATGATTCGTGTATTTTTATGCTCTTCAAAAAGCGTATCAAACGTTCTTCCGACCGTCCGCTCCGATGGCGTAAAGCCTGTCCGCTCTGCATTCGTAGAATCGCACATCAATGCCAGTACACCCTTTTTACCAATCTCGGCAAAGCGCTGTAAATCGATGGAATCTCCGAATACCGGTGTGTAATCCACCTTGAAATCTCCGGTATGCACAATAATTCCTGCCGGGGAATAAATGGCCAGTGCTGCAGCATCCACGATACTGTGATTCGTCTTAATAAATTCAATACGGAACTGTCCAAGAATAATGGACTGTCCGAACTTCACAACCTTACGCTTCGTTATCCCTAAAAGCTCATGCTCTTTGAGCTTGTTTTCAATGATTCCCATTGTCAGCTTCGTCGCATAAACAGGAACATTAATATCCTTCAGGATATAGGGAAGTGCCCCGATATGATCCTCATGTCCGTGAGTAATCATAAAGCCCTTCACCTTATCAATGTTATTCTTTAAATAGGTCACATCCGGAATTACCAGGTCAATGCCCAGCATATCGTCCTCCGGAAAGGACAGACCGCAGTCAACTACAATAATACTGTCTTCGTACTCAAAGGCAGTAATGTTCATTCCGATCTGTTCCAGGCCTCCAAGGGGAATTACCTTGAGGCTGGAGACAGATTCTGTCTGTTTTTTCTTCAATCAGTTTTACCTCCACATTCTTTACAGCACATGCAGAGTTTCACCCATGATTCATAATCCGGACCTGCCGTTATATCAAATAAGGATGACGGTTTCCTTTGCTGTCTTCTGCATCTCCGATCCCGCAGCAAACAAATCCGTCCTCCGGATAAATGAATCCATCCGATGTAACTCCCGCAATTACTGTATGGTTTATAATTTAAAGCTTACAGCTCTTCACCGTCGGTTAAAGATACGTCCTCTAACAGATTCTCAAATACATCTGCTACAGCACGCAGTTCTGTTTCATCTTCCACGATTTCATAAATAGTATCACCATCCCTGCTTCCGGTGATTTCTTTTAAAATCAGTGCTTCGCCGTCACCCTCTTCTTCCTCGGTAACTAAAATATAAGGATGTCCGAAAAGCTTCGTCTGTTCCAGCACATAAAATTCTGCTGTTTCATTGGTATCCAGTGTAAATGTAATCTTCTCCACAATACTTCCCCTGTTTAATCTTCTTTCTTTTTCATTGCCTGCCGGTCAAGATATCCCTGTAAAATCAGCGTTGCAGCAATCATATCCACATATTCCTTCCGGTGTTCCCGGCGTACTCCTGCTTCCATCATCGTCTTATCTGCGGTTACGGTTGTTAATCTTTCATCGAAGGTATGTACCGGAAGCCCTGTTCTGCGCTCTAACTTCTCTTTAAATTCCATGGTTGCTTCAACCCGGGGACCCATGGTGTCGTTCATATTCTTCGGAAGCCCCAAAACAATTTCCGTAACCTCGTATTCTTCGATCAGCTCCTCAATCCGTGCCAGTGTCTGGCGGAGCTTATTCTCATCCTTACGGCGGATAATCTCAATTCCCTGTGCGGTAATCCGCATGGCATCACTGATGGCAACCCCTACTGTTTTGGATCCATAATCCAATCCCATAATTCGCATATTACTCGTCCTTGCTCCAATGATTGTTCTTAATATAAGCCGTCAGCATTTCTTCTACCAGCTCATCTCTCTCCAATTTCATGATCAGGCTTCTGGCATTCCTATGACTGGTAATATATGTAGGATCTCCGGACATAATGTATCCCACGATCTGATTCACCGGATTGTATCCCTTCTCAACAAGAGCCTCATATACTTCCTGCAATACAAGCCTTACGCTGTTATTATCCTTTTCAACACAAAAAAACTGTGTATTTCCTAAATCCTGCATCTTACACCTCTCCATAAGTTTACACTCTTTTCCATATTAAACCATTTAACTGGAAAATACAAGAAGGATGTCCGGTTTTAGAAACTCCCTGATCACTCCTTTTTGAATGGTTCCCGACAAATCCTCCTGCGTTTTCAGGGCAATCCGGATATATTCCCTGGTATAACCGGTCTGGTAACGCACCCCGTCAATCACCATCTCTTCCTCTAACAGATATTCTACCTGTTTTCCTATGTAGGACTCCCGGAACGCATGGCTGTTCTGTGCATGAAGCTCTGAAAGGCGGTCACTCCGCACGCTCTTTACTTCCTCCGGAATCTGTCCCTGCATGATGGCCGCCGGAGTGCCCTTTCTCTTCGAATATTTAAAGATATGGGTTTCATAGAACCGGATTTTCTTAAGGAATTCCACCGTCTGCATAAATTCTTCTTCCGTTTCCTGCGGGAAACCAACAATTACGTCCGTGGTAATTGCCGGTTTATCAAAAAATTTCCGAAGGATCTCTACCTTCTCGTAATATTCCCCGGTTGTGTACTTTCTATTCATACGTTGAAGCACAGAATCGCATCCGCTCTGCAGGGACAGGTGAAAATGAGGACACAGCTTCTCACACTGCGACAGCTCCTTTGCAAACTCCTCTGTAATAATACGCGGCTCCAGCGATCCCAGACGGATCCGGCGCACTCCCTCCACAGCATTCACAGCCCGGATCAGTTCACCCAGTCTGCTTTTCGTAAAATCATTCCCCTTTTCCATCCCATAGGAGCTTAAGTGAATCCCTGTAAGAACAATCTCCTGATATCCATTTGCAGTCAGTTCCCGCACTTCTTTCAATATTTCCTCCATTGCCCGGTAACGGATCCGGCCTCTGGCATACGGAATGATACAATAGGAACAGAACTGGTTACAGCCATCCTGTACCTTTAAGAATGCACGGGTATGCTCTGCCGTATGGGAAAGCTGCATGTCCTCATATTCATCGGTATGATTAATATCTATGATATTTCTTTCCGAGAAAGACTTCTTTTCTTCAATTGTAAAGGACTCCCCCTCCTGCTCACTGCGGCGCAGGTACTCCTCGATGATCTCGACAAGATCTTTTTTCCGGTTATTTCCAATAGCAATATCGATACTCAGATCCTGCAATACCTCTTCTGTACTTGTCTGTACATAACATCCAACCGCAACCACGACTGCATCCGGATTCATCTTCTTCGCACGGTGGATCATCTGGCGGCTTTTCCGGTCTGCCATGTTGGTTACAGAGCAGGTATTAATGATGTAAATATCTGCTTTTGTATCAAAAGGTACAACAATATAACCTCTTTCCTGTAAATTTTGTTGCATATAGTCCATTTCGTAGCCATTTACCTTACATCCCAAATTATGAAATGCTACACTTTTCATAGTATTATCCATTAATTTTGTCCTTTTTTAGCATTGACTTTTCCAGTTTCACCCATTACTATAATAACAGAAGGTATGAAAACAAGGAGGTAATTCAGAAATGAAAACAATTCAAATTTCTTTAAATTCTATCGACAAAGTAAAATCTTTTGTAAATGATATTACAAAGTTTGATTATGACTTTGACTTAGTATCCGGCAGATACGTTATCGACGCTAAGTCTATCATGGGTATCTTCAGTCTTGATCTTTCCAGACCGATTGATCTGAACATCCATGCAGAAGAGAACGTTGATGAGGTATTAGAAACCTTAAAGCCTTACATGATCTAGGATCCGGCTTTAAAATCTGTACTTAATACGAATTTGAAAACAAGTGCTGAATTTCGATTTGGCACTTGTTTTGTTTTTGCATCACAGTGCCCAATATACTTGTCCTTGTGCAGGACTACGAAGCTAAGAAGTTCTAAGCCTCTCCGAATGCACAAGAACTAAGTATAACTGGGCACTTAATCTACACTTTCACTTTGTCTAATTAGTCCAATCACAATGATACAATTGATCTAAGAATTCTAATCAATCTACCTTCACAATTTCCACAACGTCGGAATCAAGTGCCTGCTGCACGAGTTCATCAATCTTCTCTTTGAGATTTTCCTCATGGCGTTTGATAATGTTCAGGTTCGGTTTCGTTACCGGATGCTTGGCTACGAAAATGGTACAGCAATCTTCGAAAGGCTGTATGGAAGTCTCGTAAGTATTGATTTTCTCCGAAACCTCTACGATTTCCTGCTTATCAAATCCAATCAAAGGACGGAATACCGGAAGGGTACACACTTCGTTGGTTACAGCCAGAGACTGCACAGTCTGGGAGGCAACCTGTCCAATACTTTCACCGGTAATCAGGCCAAGGCACTCATTTTCTTTGGCAATGATCTCTGCGATTTTCATCATATAACGGCGCATGATAATGGTAAGCTCTTCATGCGGGCATTTCTCATAGATGTAAAGCTGAATATCAGTAAAGTTAATGGTATGCAGATAAATCGGACCCGAGTAGCGGGATACCTGTCTTGCAAGATCAACTACCTTCTGCTTCGCACGGTCACTGGTATATGGGGGTGCATGGAAGTAAACTGCATCGATCTTTACGCCCCGTTTGGCGATCATATAGCCCGCAACCGGGGAATCAATACCCCCGGACAAAAGGAGCATTGCCTTGCCGTTACTGCCGACCGGCATTCCGCCGGGGCCCGGAATTTCCATAGAATAAATATAAATCTTTTCACGGATTTCAATGTGGAGCATAACATCCGGATGATGAACATCCACGCGCATTTCAGGAAATGCATCAAGGATTACTCCACCCATTTCACGGTTTACCTGTTGGGAATCCATCGGATAATTCTTCCGTGCACGACGGGTATTTACCTTGAAGGTAATGTTCTTATCCGGATAGTTCTCGTTCATATAATCAATCACGGTCCGGGAAAGCTTCTCAAAGCCTTCATCCTCTACATGGATGACCGGACAGATTCCACTGATACCAAATACCGTCTTTAATTCATTCACAGTTTCATCAAAATCAAAGCCGGTCAGGGCATGCACATAAATTCTGCCCTCGGTCCTGGTAACCTTAAATTCACCTTCACAACGCTTCAAAGCATATTTTACCTGCTTTGCCAGCGCCTCTTCGAATAAATACTTGTTCTTTCCTTTTACACCGATCTCGGCATACTTAATCAAAAATGCTGTAAACATCAGTTACTCTCTTTCTATATTTATTTACGGGTGTACTTCCTGAGCATGGGAATTATATCATACAAAGCCTCTAAAGTATAGTTGATTTCTTCCATGGTGGTAAAGACGGAAAAACTGAAGCGGATCGTTGATGACAGCAGATCCTTCGGAACGCCCATCGCCATTAAAGTTGCTGAAGGCTGTGGCTTGTGTGCGGAGCATGCACTTCCCGCCGACACGTAGATTCCCTTATCCTCCAGGGAATGAAGCAGTACCTCACTCCTTACACCACTGAAGGAAACACTCACGATATGGGGCGCGCCATCCATACAGTCCGGGCCGTTCACGATCACCCGGTCGATCTTCTTCACACCCTCAATAAAGCATTTCTTAAGGTCATAAAGCTTCTCTATATCCTGATCGTAATTGTCATACATGATTTGTGCGGCTTTCGCAATTCCTGCAATACCGGGCACATTCTCGGTACCGGAACGCATGCCGCCCTGCTGGCCACCGCCAAACAGGATGGGTTTAAGCTTCACATGGCTGTCAACATAAAGGAAGCCAACTCCTTTAGGTCCGTGGATCTTGTGTCCGCTGACAGAGAGCATATCAATATTCATCCTTTTCGGATAAATTCTGGCCTTGCCAAACCCCTGCACGGCATCCACATGGAAGAGAATCTGGGGATTCATCTTCTTAATCAGTGCCCCCGCCTGTGCAATGGGCTGCTGTGAACCGACTTCATTATTCGTGTACATGATGGAAACCAGTATGGTCTCTCCCGTAATGGCACGCTGCAGATCCTCAAGACGGATGCAGCCCTTCTCATCCACCGGCAGATAGGTTACCCGGTAACCCTCCTCCTCCAGATATTTCATCGTCTGCAGAATTGCCGGATGTTCAATCGATGTCGTAATCAGATGCTTTCCCCTGCGGCAGTTTGCATGTGCTGCTCCAATCAGGGCAAGATTATCGGACTCTGTACCTCCTGAGGTGAAAAGAAGCTCCTTCTCATTCACCTTTAAAATCTTTGCAATGGTTTCTTTGGCTGTACGCAGATGGTTTTCTGCCTGCACTCCCTTTCTATGAAGACTGGAAGGATTTCCGTAATCCTCACACATAATCTGCTTCATAAGCTCTGCAGCTTCCGGAAAGCACCGGGTCGTTGCAGAATTGTCTAAATATACTTCCATACCAACACTTCCCTTGTTCTATAGTTTGTTGGGGCAACCGCCTGATTTCTACTCCCCCCTGTTACATCTTATGAGAGAACCCCTCAAAAGGTGAGAAAATACAGAAATCTTCGTTACTATTCCAATTGTTATTCCAAATGATACATCAGGATCGACAGCACCGTCATCCCTGCTGTCTCTGTACGGAGAATCCTCTTTCCAAGTGTAATGGGCTGCATGCCGGCTTCGATTGCCTTACCGATTTCATCTTCATCAAATCCGCCCTCCGGTCCGATAAAGATGGCAACCTCCTGTCCTGGCTGAATCTGTTCTATGATCTCACGTGTCCTGTCCATTCCCTCCGCAAGCTCATACGGCACGAGACGCACCTGTGCGGTGCTGCTGTATTCCAGCCTGTGCAAAGGTCATGACCTTCGTAATCTGCGGAATGATTCCCCGTTTGCTCTGCTTGGCTGCCGCCTCTGCAATGCCCTGCCAGCGTGTGAGCTTTGATGATGCCTTCTTATTGTCCAGTTTCACCACACACCGCTTCATGGCAACCGGAATTACCTGATATACCCCAAGCTCCACCGCTTTCTGGATAATCAGTTCCATCTTATCCGCTTTGGGGAGTCCCTGAAACAGATAAATCTTAGAGGGCAGCTCCACACCATCCTCCTTGATAAAGCGAAGCTCACACAGCACTGCATCTTCTGTATATTCCCGGATACCACATCGGTATTCCTTTCCATCCTGTCCGTTGCTTACGGCAATTTCTTCCCCGATTTTCATGCGGAGAACATTTTTAATATGGTTCACATCGTTTCCTGTAATTGTGACACTCTTGTCAGCTACATGAATCTGCTGTGGTTCTACAAAAAACTGATACATTCTCTGTATCCTTTCCCAATCCGTCAAAGTTACATAATTGTTCCGTTACGATAATTTTCAGTACCAATCCAGCCCTGCATGCTATTGCGATTTAGTGCAATGGCTTCTGTGCCGTAACACTCACCCATTCTCCCTGATAAGTCACTTCAAGGAGCTTTAATCCTGCAGCTTTTACCGCATCCCGCACAACCTGCTCTTTGTCATCAATAATACCGGATGTGATATAAATTCCACCCGGCTTTAACTGCGAAACGATCACCGGTGTAAGTGCCTGCAATACTTCTGCCAGGATATTGGCAGCCACAATGTCATAGCACTCATAGCCAACCTTGTCCTGCACTTCCTTTTCCGTAATAATATTTCCAATCATCATGGTAAAATCCGATGGGTCAATGTGGTTTGCTTCCATATTATCCTTCACGGCCTCTACCGCGCACGGATCCAGATCCGTACCGACTGCCTTCTTTGCACCGAACATCAAAGACAGAATCGATAAAATTCCGCTTCCGGTTCCTACATCCAGCAATACCGTTTCCGGTGTAATATACTTCTTTAACTGACGGATACATAACTGGGTGGTATCATGCATTCCGGTTCCAAACGCTGTGCCGGGATCAATATGCAGAATCATCTTGTCCTGATCCTGCGCCTGCACCTCTTCCCAGGAAGGAATAACCAGTACATCGTCAATCGTGAACTGATGAAAATACTGCTTCCAGTTGTTGATCCAGTCGATATCCTCCGTTTCTTCAATAGAGACTGTGCCTTCTCCGATATCCAGATTGAATTCCTTTAATTCATCCAGCTCCTGCTGAACCATGGCAAGAACAGCTTCTGCTGTTGTCTCCTCTTCGTTCAGAACAATGACCGGATATTTGCTTTCCTCTGCTTTTTCGTCCTTTTCTTCCACGAAAAAGCTTAAATATGCCACGCCATCATCCTCCGGACCATCGGGCAGAATGTCTACAAACATCTGCTCCTTTTCCCATGCAGTTAAAGGAATCTTATCTTCAATCTGTGCTCCTTCCAAACCAAGATCATACAAGGTACTGATGATAATATCTTCTGCAGCTGTAATCGTTTTTATTTTAAATTTTAACCATTTCATGAAATCCGTCTCCTATTATCCAGCCAAAATTTCCTTCAGCATCTCTTCCGTGTCATCCACAATAATCTTTGCACCGGCGTTTTCCAACACCTCCCTGTCGCGGAAGCCCCATGTTACACCAACGCAGGTAAGATGCGCTTTCAATGCGGTCTGCACGTCCACATCGGAATCCCCGATAAAGACGGCATCCTCCCTGGCTGCTCCAAAATGCTCAAGTACCTGCAGTACGGCATCCGGAGCAGGCTTTTTACGCATGCCCTCTTTCATTCCGACCGGAAAGTCAAATAATCCTTTAAAGTACTTCTCACACAAAGACTGTACCCCATAATCCGGTTTGTTCGATACAACTGCTGTCTTGATGTTCCTTTTCTTCAGCTCCTGAAGGGCTTCAACAATTCCCTGATAGGGCTTCGTATAATCTGCACAGTGTACCGCGTAGTACTCATCAAAGCTTGCGAGTACTTCCTGCTGCTTTTCTTTTCCTGTGCCTTCCGGAACACTCCGCTCCACCAGCTTCTGTGTCCCGTTTCCTACAAACCGGCGGACCTCCTCAAATGTCCGTTCCGGGAATCCGTTTTCGATAAGAGCATGGTTGATGCTGATTTTCAGATCCTCCAGCGTATTCAGAATGGTTCCATCCATATCAAAAATGGCTAACTGATACATGACTTCTCTCCCATTTTCTTTCTATTGTTTACCAGGTCAGGACTTCATAACCATCATTAGTAACTGCAACGGTAACCTCCCACTGTGCGGAAGGCCTGCCATCCTGTGTATAAACCGTCCAGCCGTCCTTTTCATCAATATAAATCTCGCTTGTTCCTGCGTTCACCATCGGTTCAATTGTGAATACCATTCCGGGAACCATCAGCATTTCCGTTCCTGCTTTCGTTACATAGCTGACAAACGGCTCCTCGTGGAATTCCAGTCCTACTCCGTGTCCACCGATTTCTACCACGATGCTGTATCCGTTTTCCCTGGCATGATCGTTGATAACCTGTGCCATATCGCCCAGGAAATTCCATGGCTTCACCAACGTAAGCCCCAGATCGACACATTCCCTGGTTACCTGAACAAGCTTTCTCTTTTCTTCACTTACTTCTCCGATACAATACATTCTGGAAGAGTCAGAGAAATATCCCCGGTAAATGGTAGATACATCGACATTGATAATATCACCCTCCTGTAACACCCGGTCCGGTGTCGGAATTCCATGGCAGACCACCTCATTAATGGACGTGCATACGCTTTTCGGAAATCCCTCATAATTCAAAGGAGCCGGAATACCTCCCATACGAACTGTCATGGAATGTACCAGATCATCTATTTCCTGTGTGGTTACGCCAGGTCCGATCATTTCTCCCACAGCGTCCAGAACAGCCACATTGATCTTACTGCTTTCGCGGATTCCTTCAATCTGCTCTGCAGTCTTTAGAATATCATGTGTCGGAACAATATGTCCCATCAGCTCATAATGATGAATCTTTTCGTCCATTGCCATATGACAGGTCTTATACTTTTTGCCGCTGCCACACCAACAGGGATCATTTCTTCCTATCTTTTCCATCTTCTTACCTTCTTTTCATCTATTCACTTTTCATTGGCAGTATGCCGGATGTGCCTGAAAACCTAAATGTAATCATAGCACGACTGCTTATGTTTAAACAACCTTTTTTCGCTAAGTGCTCTACGCTACAGTAACAGTTCCGCCCTGCTCATTCATAAGCTGCCGGATTGTACGCAATAAAGCAGCATCACTCCAGAGAATGATACTGCTTCATCATTTAATCGTTCACCTCTTCCGGTTTTCCTGCAAAAGCATCGTGGAATCTGCGGATATTCTCTTCAATGCTTCGCTTACGGAATACCGCGCTGCCTGCAACAAATACATTGGCGCCGGCTGCCATTACTTCACGGACATTCTTCTTGCCTATACCGCCATCTACTTCAAGCCGGGCTGCCAGCTGATGTCTGTCCAGATATTCCCGAATCTTCCGGATCCGTCCATAAGCCTCCGGAAGGAAGCTCTGTCCGCCAAATCCGGGCTCTACACTCATAATCAGGACCATGTCCGCCTGGGACAGATAAGGATAAACCTCTTCTAACGGAGTCCCCGGTTTAATGGAAATTCCGGCTTTCACTCCTGCCTTATGGATCTGGTCAATCACCTTCTGCGGGTTCTTCGTGGCTTCGAGATGAAAGGTAATCCCATCTGCTCCGCAATCCACAAATTCCTGAATGTAACGCTCCGGCTCTACAATCATCAGATGTACGTCAAAAAACTGTTTCGTGGCCGGCCGGATGGATTCAATCAGCGGCATTCCGAAGGAGATACTGGGTACAAAAATCCCGTCCATGACATCGATATGAAGAAATTGTGCTCCACATCGTTCTGTTTCTTTAATCTGTTCACCCAGTTTTGTAAAATCTGCTGCCAGTAAGGATGGCGCTAATATATACATGTCTTTCCTCCAGACGGAAAATAATCGTAATTACTTATTTAAAAAGCTCTTTAACCTGTGCATAAATGCCCTTGCCATCTAACTGATACTTTTCTACGAGGGCTGCTGCAGAACCGGATTCGCCAAAGGTATCCTGCATACCGATCTTCTTAACCGGAACCGGATAGGATTTGCAGAGTGCATCACAAACGGCACTCCCAAGTCCTCCAATCACGGAATGCTCTTCTGCGGTTACCACCTTGCCGGTCTTCTTTGCAGACTTCACAATCAGTTCTTCATCTAACGGCTTAATGGTACAGATGTTAATAACCTCTGCGCTGATGCCATCTGCTGCAAGCATTTCTGCTGCTTCCAGTGCATTGCCTACACAGATACCGGTTGCCACGATCGTAAGGTCAGAGCCTTCACGTACCACATTGCCCTTGCCGATTTCGAATTTATAATCCGGCCTGTCATTGATTACCGGGCAGGCTGCACGTCCGAAACGAAGATATACCGGACCTTCGTATTCTGCTGCTGCCTTAACGGCTGCCTTTGCTTCCACATCATCTGCAGGGCACATAACAACCATACCGGGGATCGTTCTCATTAATGCAATATCTTCATTACACTGATGGGTTGCTCCATCTTCGCCTACGGTAATACCGGCGTGGGTTGCTCCGATCTTTACATTCAGATGCGGGTAACCTACGGAGTTGCGAACCTGCTCAAAGGCTCTTCCTGCTGCAAACATTGCAAAGCTGCTGACAAAAGGAATTTTACCGGTCGTAGCAAGTCCTGCTGCCACTCCCATCATATTACATTCTGCGATACCACAATCAATATGTCTGTCCGGGTATGCTTTCTTAAACATGCCTGTCTTGGTTGCTGCTGCAAGGTCAGCATCTAAAACTACAACATTGGGATTCTCTGCACCGAGCTCTACTAATGCATTACCATAGCTTTCTCTGGTTGCAATCTTCTTAACCTCTGCCATTTATGCTTCCTCCTTTGCCAGTTCTTCATCAATTTTCTCTAAATCTGCCATTGCTACGGCATACTGCTCATCATTCGGTGCTGTACCATGCCAGCTTACATTATTCTCCATAAAGGAAACGCCCTTGCCCTTAACGCTGTGAGCGATAATTGCGGTCGGCATGCCCTTGGTTTCCCTTGCTTCCTTAAAGGCTGCACGGATCTGGTCGAAATCATGTGCATCAATGTTAATTACATGGAAGTTGAATGCTTCAAACTTCTTATCAATCGGGTAAGGAGAACATACCTGATCGACCGGACCGTCAATCTGTAATCCGTTGTTGTCTACGATGACAACCAGATTGTCAAGCTTGCGGAAGCCGGCGAACATGGATGCTTCCCAGACCTGTCCTTCCTGGATCTCACCATCGCCAAGCAGGGTGTATACACGGAAATCCCTGTTATCTAATTTTGCAGAGAGTGCCATACCGGCTGCTGCAGAAATTCCCTGTCCAAGGGAACCGCTGCTCATATCCACTCCGGGAGTATCCTGCATACAGGGATGTCCCTGAAGCCGAGAGCCTAATTTACGCAGAGTTGTCAGTTCTTCTACCGGGAAATAGCCTCTGTTTGCAAGTGCAGAGTATAAACCGGGCGCCGTATGGCCTTTCGATAAAACGAAACGATCTCTGTTTTCCATCTTAGGATTCTTCGGATCGATATTCATTTCTTCAAAATATAAATAAGTAAAAATGTCAGCCGCGGATAAAGAACCGCCCGGATGACCGGCCTTAGCGCTGTGTACTGACGTTACAATGCCTTTACGCACATTGTTCGCAATTTTCTTAAGCTCTAAATTGTTCATGTTGTCCTCTCCTATTTTCTTTTATTGGTAACTGCTCCGGAATCCACTCTGTATAAATGGTATAGTGATTCAATAACTGATATATCCATCCACATAATTCCGAACAGTTACATCGTATCACAAATCAAAAATAGCGTCTATACAACAAAGATGCTAAATAGTTTTCAGATATTGCTAATTTTTCGGGTACTTTTTCTTTTTTCCCGCACATATACTGTAAAGAGCATCTGTTGGAGCAAATTTTGCATGAAACTGAAGTTCTCCCGTAAGTTACGGGTTCTTACCTTTTCTCTGATTGCCACCCTCGCTGCTATTTTCTGCCTTTACCTGTATGAGACAAAGGATGCAAGGCAGTTTGAGCAGCTTTCCCATGATCTTCTCTATACGGAATTGAGCGGTAACACCATAAATCTGCACTACACCCTCGCCCATCCGGAAAACTATGGATTATCCGGAGATCCCATCCTGCCATCCTCCTTTACGGATGGTGATACCAGAACCCAGGTCATGGAATGGCAGCGCCGTCTTTCCCGAATTGATCCACAGAAGTTGAACCCACAGGACAGGTATGCCTATCTGTTATTTGGCCGGTTTCTTTCCCTTACCTTAAAAGGGGCCGATTTTGCCTATTACACCGATCCGCTTTCTCCCTCTTCCGGCATGGTTTCCGGACTTCCGGTGCTGCTCGCCGACTATACTTTCCGCACTAAGAAGGATGTAGAGGATTATCTTGGAATTCTCGAACAGACCGGAGCTTACTTTGATGCGCTCATTCAGTACGAGCAGGAAAAATCCTCCGCCGGACTCTTCATGTCGGACACTTCCGCGGACAACATCATCGAACAATGTGATTCCATTATGGATCCTGTCCTTCTTAAAGATGGCAGCCATTTCCTGCAGCAGACGTTTACCGAGCGCCTTGGTGGTCTTGTGTCTGACAAAATCATCACCGGGGAAGAAAAACAGCAGTACATCCATAAGAACGACCTGCTGCTTACTACGGTAATGGCTCCTGCCTATGAAAGGGTTGGCGATGCTTTTCTTGTTCTAAAGGGAACGGGAACGAACCCTTACGGGCTGTGCTATTATCCGGAAGGAAAAGAATACTACACGTATCTGCTCGCCCAGACAACCGGAAGCAGCCGGAGTATTCCGGAAATCCGGAAGCTCCTGGAAAAAAATTATCAGGAAAACTTCCATGCACTGCGTGCTCTCGTAAAGGAGCATCCCGGACTGCTTAAGCTGTCACCGGAGGATTTTTCCTTAAGTCTGAATATACAAAACAGCTATTCCGATCATCCGAAGGAACCGGGGGATGCTGATCTCCCAACAACTCCTGCAGCAGCATCAGATACCTTATGCCGGCTGTCAGAAGCAATTCTTGATGATCTTCAAAAACAGATGGAACCGGATTTCCCGAAGCTTACATGTATTCCCGAAACCAAAGCCGGACAGGAACATGACGGCGAAAGTAATTCTGTCTCCTGTCAGATAAAAAAGGTCTCCTCATCCATGGAGGCCTACAGCAGTCCGGCGTATTACCTCACTCCTCCCATCGATGACCTGTGGCACAACACCATATATCTGAATGAACCGAACATTACCGATGATCTCACCCTGTATACCACCCTCGCCCATGAAGGGTATCCCGGCCATCTATACCAGACCGTTTACAGCCAGAGCTTCTTAAATCAGCAAAACACTTCCTGTATCCGCTCCATGCTGCATTATGGCGGATTTGTGGAAGGCTGGGCGGTTTATGTGGAAAACTTATCCTATGGCTATGCCGCACAGTTGACAAAGAATGAAGAAGCTGCGGCTTACATTGAGGCCTGCCGGCTGAACCGCAACCTGCATCTGTGCCTGTATTCCTACATGGATATTGCCATTCATTATGATGGAGCCACCCCGGAACAGATCGGACGGTTTCTTGAAAATCTGGGGCTTGGCCAACATACAAATGTAGAGACAATCTATGAATATCTCGTAGAGGAACCCTGCAATTATCTGAAGTATTATCTCGGATATCTGGAATTTCTCTCCCTGAAACAAAAGGCAAAGGAGCTGTGGGGAACAGACTATAGTGATTACCTGTTTCATAAGTTTGTACTGGAAACGGGACCGTCGGATTTCCGCTCGCTAGATGAACAATTAGAAAAACAAAATCTGGGAAAACAGAGTTGACGATTTTGCAGACAAATGTTATGATGTGAATGTAAAAGGTGCTACCGTAAAGCAACGGTTCGCCTAATTATAAGTTGTTATTAAAAAAGCAACCTACTTTTGGTGAGGGCGGTTGCTTTTTTGATGTCCAGATTTCCTGTCGGTTCCGTTTTGCAGGATACTGATGACCGTAACAATGATGCTGATAATTGTTACTACAATACCCACGATCCCGACAGTAAGCTCTATTGTCAAATATACTATGTACCTTTCATTGCATTTTCCATCTGTACCACCTCCGTTAATACTGGAAGTTCTCAGAATGTACTCATTCTGGCGAAAGGCGAACCGCTACCCGTTTTGGTAACACCCATACGTCAAATATAACATATATTTTTGATTTTGCAAATATATTTTAGGTTATTCTATACAAAACATTTGTTCTTAATCTTCTCCCGTCAGTTTCACTACAATATAGTCATGATGAACAGCTTTCGTAAACACTTCAAATATATCCTTTGTCTTAAGGCGGAGACTCGAGGTATTGATACAGGGATGGCATCCGAGATATTCTCCCTTTAATACATCTTCATCAACCAGGAGTTGCACCTGATTATCCGGATCATTCATCAAGCCCATAACGCTCACAGAGCCGGGCGTGATATCCAGATATTTCTCCATAAATTCTGCTGGTGCAAAGGAAAGCCGCGGGCTGTTAATCTGATGGGAAATCTCCTTTGTCTTAAAATGCTTGTCCCCCGGAATCATCAGCAGGTAAAACTTTGTTTTCTGTGAATTGCATAAGAACAGATTCTTACAGATCACCGCCGGGGCAAGCGCTTTATCAATTTCAGCACAGGCTTCCATCGTTTCGGCTGCTTCATGGTCAATCCGTTCATAAGGGATGTTCAGAGAATCCAGCAGATCGTATACCCGGATCTCCTTTTCGAGTCTTCCTTCATTCGTTTCCGGTCTTCCTTTTACAAGTTCCATCTTCGTATATCCTCATTTCCTTGTAACTATTCAGAACCTCATTCGTAAAACCGTTGCTAACGCAACTTAAGTTTTACTCATGTGGTTACTTCGCCATATAAATTATGCCAAATGTCCTTA
>ERZ827524.1411-NODE-1411-length-22932-cov-3.996416_pt1 | contig 22932 bp, 23 predicted proteins | sample MGYA00519702_ERZ827524 | MGnify/ENA primary metagenome ERZ827524 (study PRJEB31778, sample SAMEA3449341) | human gut metagenome | biome: human gut; feature: human-associated habitat; material: faeces | place: United Kingdom | collected 2010/2012 ...
TACAGATCCACAGTGCTTTAAGTATTATAATGGAGTATTCAATAAAACCCAAGAGATTTGGGAGAAAGGAGAATAATCCATTACCCTCAAAAGAGGATAATTGGATTATACGTATAATATGAGAGAGCAATTATTATTGTTCATAAGGATATCGAAGCCTGAATACAATAAAAGTTTTTATGATGAGTATAAGTTGTATATGAATCCGCAAATGTTATTTAATAAGTCGGGATTAATAGACGGACAATATGATAAGTATGAGGGAGCAATAACCAATATACCATGCAAGATTTTATACTCTACAGATGAGAAAAAATGTTGGCATTTGTTAGGGGATACATCGTTGATACATAAAAATAATAATGCATATATTTATTGTATGTACGGCATTAAGTACGATGAAAAGTATTATGATGCGGAAAATAATAAATATTATTATGTGATTCCATGGAAATATATAGAATCTTTATGGCAAGGTGAAGGTACTGAATTAATTGTTGTAAAGAATACACATGTTTTTATTGAGAAGTTTGAAAACGCTGCTAAGGAGGCAAAACTTTCATATGCTTATGGGAAGGTTCACTATGATTTAGATGAGAAATTGTCAGATATAGAGTATTATGATTTAGCTATGAAAGATTGCTTTGAATCTGTATTTCACAAGGTAAAGGAAGGGTATGAAATACAAAATGAAGTACGATTTGCTTTAATATGTCCAGATAAACCAGATCATGTGGAATTGAGGTTAGAAAATGACTAGAAACTAAAATTTACGCTAATTCCATTAGAGTATGGTAAAGACATATTGGTTGAGTTATCTGATTTAGAATTTGATGATGAATTAAAATTCCCAGTTAGGTTTTCGTCAGAAATAAAGTATTATGAATCAGAATAAAGAAAAAGGATTATTAGAATTATTTGGTGGACTTTTTTATTTTATTTCTTTGTTGATAAAAAATGTTGCACCATTTATAATTGTAATATGATAAATGGTTTATGGGAAGCAATCACTAGCAATCACCAACTCACCTAATTGCGAAAGGGCTACGAGAGAGGAGGTCGTATCATATATGGAAGTTAGTTACAACAAGTTAGACTGTGATATTTCAGATATATGTGAATTCGCAAAAGAAAATTAGAGGAGATTAGAAATAAGATGAATGCAATAGATTTATTCGCAGGATGTGGAGGGTTATCGAAAGGATTTATGGATGCAGGTTTCGATATCATTGTTGGAGTCGATAATGATCAGGCTGCACTTAATACATTTGCAAAAAATCATAATGGTGCTGTTGCAATGAAAGCTGACTTGTCAAAACAAGAAACGTTTGATGAAATTAAGAAAATAGCTAGAAAAAGAGAAATTGATGTAGTAATAGCGGGACCTCCATGCCAAGGATTTTCGTTGACAGGACCACGTAATTTTGACGATGAGAGAAACAAATTGTATTTAGCTGTAATTGAAATTGTTAAACAGTATAATCCTAAAGCATTTATTATTGAAAATGTTCCTGGAATGGCAACTTTATATGAGGGCCAGATAAAAGATGAAATTTTAAGAAGGTTCAGAAAAATGGGATATAATATAGAGTGCAAAATATTGTGTGCTGCAGATTATGGAGTTCCACAGATGAGAAAGCGTTTGATTTTCATGGGTGTAAGAGAAGATATTGGACAACCGAGATTTCCTGAAGCTAAGTTAACACCTGATAAATATTTAACTTGTAGAGATGCAGTTAGTGATCTTCCAACACTTGAGAATGATTTGGGGGCAGATGAATCGGAATATGTTCAGGAACCATTAACGGAGTATCAGAAGCTTATGAGAGGCAACTGTAAAGTTTTGTATAATCATTTTGGCACCAAACATACTCAAATGGTTAAGGACACAATCGCATTGGTTCCGGAAGGCGGAAATTATAAGGATCTTCCAGAGGGATGGGGAGAAAGTCGAAAGTTTCATATGGCTTGGACGAGATTAAACGGTAATGCACCAGCGAGAACTGTAGATACAGGACATAGAAATTTGTTTCATTACGAATATAATAGAGTTCCTACAGTACGTGAAAGCGCGCGAATGCAATCTTTTCCGGATGATTTTGTTTTTACGGGAACAAAAACACAACAGTGTAGGCAAGTTGGAAATGCTGTTCCACCATTATTAGGATATGCTTTGGGAACTACACTATTAGAAATAATATCAGGAGAAAATTAATGGAGAAAATTAATATAATTGATTTGTTTGCTGGTTGTGGAGGATTAAGCGATGGATTTGAACAAGCAGGTGGATATAATACAATTGCTGCGGTGGAATGGGAAAAGGCTCCAATAGAATGCTTAAGGAACCGTATGAAGTCAAAATGGAATATGGAAGATGCTGAAGAAAGAATAATTCGATTTGATATGCAAAGAACAGATGAATTGTTAAAAGGGTGGTCGGATGACAAAGAATACGGTGATGGTAAAGGGCTAGAATATTTTGTTAAGCAAGATGGTGGGACTGTTGATCTGATAATTGGTGGTCCACCTTGTCAGGCCTATTCAATTGCTGGTAGAGTGCGTGATGAAAATGGAATGAAAGATGATTATAGAAATTATCTTTTTGAAAGTTATTTGAAAGTTGTAAAAGCATTTACTCCTAAAGCATTTGTGTTTGAAAATGTTCCGGGAATTTTAAGTGCGAGACCTGGGGATGGAGAGTTTGTAGTAGATAAAATTCGTAAAGCATTCGATGAGGCTGGATATGTAATATTGGATGATCTTAAAAGAGCCATTATTGATATGACTGAGTATGGTATTCCACAAAATAGGAGTAGAATTATTATTTTAGGAATAAACAGGGAGATGTATGGTCCAGAAAAGAGCCAAAAGCTATTGAATTTATTTTACGATCAAATTCTTCCACGTCATAAGGTTGATAAAAAAATGACAGTAAAAGAGGCAATAGGGGATCTGCCGAAACTTTATCCATTGCCTGATGGACAAATAATCCGAGAGAATGGAAAAAAATATTCACATTCATTTGGGGATGACAGAATAAAAAATCATTTGCCAAGATATCATAGTGTTAGAGATATAAAAACATTTGAAATGTTGTGTGAAGATATTTTAAGTGGACGAAACGAATATACTACTACAGAAGCCTTGAAACAGCTATATACGAAGATAACGGGAAAAGAATCTAATGTACATAAATTTTATGTTTTGCGTTGGGATGAACCTTCAAATTTAATTCCGGCTCACTTGTATAAGGATGGTCTAAGACATATTCATCCAGATCCAGCACAGGCGAGAAGTTTAACAGTAAGAGAGGCAGCAAGGTTACAAACATTTGATGATGACTTTGAATTTATTTCGAAGACCAATTTGGATTATAAAATGATTGGAAATGCGGTTCCGCCAAAGTTTGCAAAAGTTATAGCTGAATCGGTTAAAGAATTATTATTCAGTAAATAAAGTTAATAACAAAGGAGGGAAAATGACATGCTTTTTTGTAAAAATTTGGACAAAATTATATTTTCCAGAAATCAATTATTTAATTGTGATGAACCAGTAATTATATCGGGATATGTTGGTCCACATCCAGTGCATCAATTAGATGAATTGCCAATAAAATCAACAGTTGTGTATGGAATGTATGGGTGTGATGGAATCCGACAAGGGTTGCATAGTGCACTTGTAGCTGAATATACTAATTCTGATAAGACAGATATATTTTATTCCACGATACCTGTTCACTCAAAATTATATATTTGGAAAAATAAGGGTGAAGTTGTACATGCGTTAGTAGGGTCTGCAAATTTCTCGACAAATGGATTAACAACTCCATATAAAGAAATATTAGCAGAGACAACCTTTGATACATTTGAGCCACTAGATCAATATGTAAAGATGATTTTGGATAAAACAATTCCTTGCGACAAAGCAATAGTATCTGAAAATAAGAAAAGAAAATCAATGCCAGTTGATTATGTTGTTTATGATAAAGATGTTTGTTCAATGCCATTATTTGTTATAGAAAACGAAAAGTGTTTTGTTCCAGAAAAAAGTGGAATTAATTGGGGAATGGCAAAGAAGGGTGGTTCTCATGTAAATATAAATGATGCATATATTAGAATTGGGACAAAGTTATTAGAGTACTATCCACAATTGTTCCCACCCAAACAAGAATGTCCGGTAGAAGAAGTTGGGAAAAAAGGACACAGGCATAATGACAATATTGAAATAATCTGGGATGATGGTACTTCGATGGTTGGATTGCTAGAAGGTTCAATTACAAAAGAGATTAATGGTAAAAAAGAGAAGTATCCTAAACAAATTTCCACTACACCCTCTAAAGCAGAATTAGGAAGGTATATTAGAAAGAGAATGGGGATTAAAGAGGGGGAAGCAATATCATATGCAGATCTTGAGGCATATGGAAGAACTTCAATTGATGTTTCTCTTCAAGGGGAAGGCGTGTATTATTTTGATTTTTCAGTGAAATGAAAATGAGAAACAGGTGATTGAATATGGCAAATAAAGCTGTGATTTGAAACTTAAAATGAGTAGAAAATTATAAGGATGCAATTATAACTAAATGAACATGAGGACGCAAAGTGGCTTTCAAGGGCACAGTTGGATTCGGTTGATTGGTTACCTGCGGATGTAACCTTGGTGGATAAGATTGCAAAAGGGATGTGAGGATTGACACATAGGCCCTTTCCCATTGACAAAACCATCAATTCATGTAAAGATGAGAGAAACCCTTTCCGAACGGCAAGGGCATAATGTAAAATTGGAGGACAGAAAATGAAAGTAGCAGCAGCTTATGAAAATGGAGAAGTTTTTCAGCACTTTGGTCATACCAAACAATTCAAAGTGTATGAAATAGAGGATGGTAAAGTTGTGTCATCTGAAATTGTAGAAACAAATGGACAAGGTCACAGTGCTTTGGCAGATTTTTTGCATGAACAGGCGGTTTCTACAGTAATTTGCGGAGGCATTGGCGAGGGTGCGCAAGCAGCACTCACAGAACAGGGAATTGAGCTGTTTGCCGGTGTCAGTGGACAGGCAGATGAGGCAGTAGAAAAATATATCAAAGGGGAACTTACTTCTACCGGTGCCAATTGTGATCATCACGGTGAAGAAGGTTCCTGCGGCGGACACGAAGATGGTGGATGTGGTTCTGCATGTGGAGGCGGCTGTGGTGGCTGTCACAGTAAACCGCCTTTTGAGGGCAAGAATGTAGGAAAGACGATGAGGGTACATTACAAAGGTACATTTAATGATGGAACGCAGTTTGATTCTTCCTACGACCGTGGTGAGCCGTTGGAGTTTGTTTGCGGTGCGGGAATGATGATTTTAGGATTTGATAAAGCTGTGGCAAATATGGAAGTTGGACAGATTGCGGATGTTCATTTGGAACCGTCGGAAGCGTATGGAGAAGCGGACCCCGATGCGATATTTACAGTGGAAATTGATAAGATGCCAGGAGCGGAGGCGTTGGAGACCGGACAGCAGGTATATCTCCAAAATATGTACGGACAGCCGTTCCCGGTAAAAGTTACAGCCAAAGATGAAAGCACGATAACATTTGATGCGAACCATGAGATGGCTGGAAAAGAGTTAAATTTCCAGATTGAAATTGTAGAGATTTTATAGGAAAACCGGTAAAGGGACAAGAAGTATAATTATTATATTCGTTATCTAACTAGTTCTGTTAAGGCAAATGCTGAGCAGGAAAGGGAATTGATTAACATGTCGGACCAGACGCCTTATGATTGCAGAGCAAATCATAAGGCTGCTTTTGCTGACATTTCACCTGTCCTTTTGGAAGATCATTTGAGAAAAACAGGTAGTAGATTAGCAAAGCAGGTTAAAGAACGGTTCTCCACGCGCAGAATTCTTTACGGATGAAGATAGGCGAGCTATGAGGATTAGGATTCCGATTCATCCGGCGTTTTTGGAGGAAGGTACTGACATAACAGAAACTGAAGAAAAAACGACGAAAAAAGTGACTAAAAAGATGAAACAATATTCTTTGATTTTAAATTTTATGGCAGATGGAGAATGGCATAAAACATCGGAGATTACTGAAATTCTTGGACTTAAAGATACGAGAACAAAGGAGTTATTAAAGGAATTGGTTTCGTTGGACAAACTTGTTGATGATGGAAAAACAAAAGGGAAGCAGTATAGATTAAAATAATTCGTCGCTGAAAAAGCGTCGAAAAAAGCGACGAATTAAAAAAGAAAAAAGCGACAAGATTTAGGTAAAGGAGAAGATTCTTATGGAGTGTAGAAGTACAGAAAGAAGACAATGGATTGTTAATAAATATGATGTGGTGCCGGTAGCACATATTCAATTACTAGAAAATCAAACCAAACATAGTGATGCAGGTGCCATGATTGAAAATGATTATTATATTTTTTATGCGACCGATAAGGCAAGTGGAAAAAGAGAAATGATCCAATGTGGCATGGGTGCAGCAAGAGATTTTCTGAGATTGATAGGGCACAAAGGTTTACCTTTATTCAACCCCTTACATGGAGAAGGTGGAGCAGGAGGTTATGGTGGAGGGAATATAGGGAATAATGGTAGAAGAAGGCAGGAAGAGGTATGGAATCCAGTAGCAAAACAATTATTCAATGCTATTATGTGGATTTTTCTTATTATTGATGCAAAACCGAATACCCCAATTTTTGAGATTAGAGAAAAGGTGTGTAGGTTCAAGGATAGAGAACCATTTGCTAGTCAGGTAAAAGCGGTAAATACCATCATTGGCAAGAATTTTAAAGGTAAAACTCTTTCAGAAGCAATAGATAAACTTAGAGCAAATAATAATGTAAGAGATAATATGTGTCAGTTTGATAAGTTGGTAGATATTATAAATAATTACACTGATAGAGATGGGAAACGGGTGCGGTTAAAAGTGTATTTTTAAGTTATATATACGTGACAAATGAGGAATACCCCGACTTGATGGATGAGTTAAAATAGGTATGACACAACGTAACCGTTGAAAGAATTAAAACGGATAGTTGAAGATAATGTTTAAAGTGTAGAAGAACTTAAAGGCAAATTGGAAGCAGGTGAATAGGATGACAAATACAAAATTTGACAAACTCATTGGGCTTTTAGAACCATTGGAAACTGATAGTGTTGGAGAATGGATAATAGATAAAGAGCACAAGGGAACGGAAGACGATCCTATACACTTTCCATACCCAAAGTATACAGAAGTGGTTAATGAGTTAATAGATGCTGTTTATAAGTTTGAAGATGAAAATCCGGAATATGAGTTGACAAAATATGGAGAACTTCTTAAGGAAAGAGGTCTCGAATGGGGACAACGCTCAATGGAGAATGCCGATGTTTCCAATATGGATGCGCAAGGTATCATGGCGTTACTTATGGGCATGGTGCGAGCCGAGAGATTTTGTGATGGCGCTATTATGGGAATGATAAAATCTGGAGCTGTCAAGAAATGGCTTATGCGTCTGCAAGAACTTAAGGAAATGCAGTAGATGCAGGTGCCATGATTGAAAATGATTATTTATTTATGAAATTGTGTGTGTTATACTTGTAGCACAAGTATATAGTGTATTTGAAAAATAACATGAGAGGGGTGAAGAGGAACTATGAAGAATATGAAAATAGATGCTAACGGAACAGAAATTAGAGTAATGGGCGATGTTGTTAATGAGGAAGCATATATTTCTCTTACAGATATTGCAAAGTATAAAAATCCGGATAATGCTTTTATTATAGTTGCCAATTGGATGCGTAACCATTCTACAATTTCATTCTTAGGATTGTGGGAACAGATTCACAATCCTAATTTTAAACCTATCGAATTCGATAGGTTTAAGGCAGAGTCAGGAGATAATGCTTTTACGTTGACACCGCAGCAGTGGATAAAAGCAACAGATGCAATTGGTATTGTATCAAAATCGGGACGATATGGTGGCACATATGCTCATACAGATATTGCTTTTGAGTTTGCTTCTTGGATTTCGCCGGAATTTAAGCTTTATATTATCAAAGATTATCAGCGATTAAAGAAAGATGAAGCAAACCGATTAGCAATTGGTTGGGATGTAAAGAGAGAACTTTCCAAAATCAATTACCGCATTCATACAGATGCTGTAAAGGAATTTTTGCTAACTCCCACATTATCTCCACAGGAAATGGCATATACATATGCTTCCGAAGCGGACATTTTAAATATGGCTTTGTTCGGGAAAACCGCAGCACAATGGAGAAGTGAAAAAGGAGTAAAAGGAAAAACTCCTAATATCAGAGATTTTGCTTCAGCGGAAGAATTGGTTGTGCTCATCAATCTGGAGGATACAAATGCCGATTTAATAAGGCAGGATGTGCCGAAAATTGAAAGATTGAAAATATTGAGAAAAAAGGCGTACAGGCAGCTTCAAATTCTTAGGAAAAATCAAGAAACTATAGAAGCACTAAAACAAAATTTAATTGAGGATACAGAAAAAGAAGATTGATATGTTTTGAAAAAACATAGGGATATACAGAGATTGATTTTAGCATAATTGAAATTTAAGGGAGCTTACATGGTAGAAAAAATTTTTCGGAAATTGCGCAAATTCCCTTGCGTATGTTCCCCTGCTTAAGTATAATAAAAGTACGAAAAAATGAGACATTGTCACATTCAGAAGGGGAATATAGAAAAAGTGCAGGTATCAGATAAATTATTAAAACCATTAACTGAAGTAAAATATTTAAATGCGGATAATGTTAGCAGATATCGCTGTATTATGCGCATTTTTTATGAAAATAACGAAAAACTGAATTACTGGTTATATCAGGAAGATGTATATGAGGAAATGAAAAAGGATTCTTACTGGTCTGAGTATACGATTGAACAGTGCCAGCAGGATTTGGCTTCGCTTGTCGAATGGAAAAATTTGAATACAATGCAGGACACAAAAAAAGTTGCTTCTATTGAGGAATTTAAGAATAAAAAGTATCGCTATCAGATTTCAGAATATAGTGTTCAGATTGAGCGTTTGGTGCTTCGCTTGGAAAATCTACTGGTTGAGGGAGCATCGTTAGAACCAACACTTTTGGAGCGTATTCGGAGAAACGTAGAAAAATTTTCCAAGATGGTTGAAGAAGAACAGGCAGATGTAAATGCGTGGTGGAATGATTTGAACAGTGATTTTGTAAGACTAAATCAGAATTACCAGGATTATATTCGTGATTTGAACAGTGTTCGTGCGGAAGAAATGATGCATACAAAAGAATTTATGGTTTTTAAGGATCGTTTGATTGAGTATTTACGCAGTTTTATCAAGGGATTACAGCGCAATGTGGGAGTGATTGAAGAATATTTGCGGCTGCTGGATGAAAAGGCCAAAAAACAAGTATTTGAGAAAGTTACAGCGTATCAATTTGCAATTCCCAGAATAGACATTGAATTGTCAAAAAAACAGATTGAAGAAAATGTAATTGGTCGTTTTGAAAGTATTTATAATTGGTTTGTGGCAACAGATGGACACGAAAATGAAGCAGCTAAGCTATTTGATGCAACGAACGAAATCATAAGAAGAATAACAAGATATGCAGCGGAGTTAAGCGAAAAAAATTCACTGGGGGCAAATCGAAAAGAGGAATATAAAAAAGTTGCGGAACTTTTTATGAAATGTGAGGATGTGGATGAGGCACATAAAATGTCGGCAATGGTATTTGGAATTGAGCGGCCGGTTCATATTTCAGGTGATTATGACAGGGTAACAGATAGCATGAATCAGGGTGTTTATGAAGAAGAACCGATTTGTATTGAATTGAAACCAAGAATTCGTGCTTACCGCATGAAGACAAAGAGAAGTTCTATTGTGGAATCGACTGAGAAAAAATTGGAAATACGAAAGAAGATGTTGCAACAGCAAAAAGAGGAAATGAACAGAATAAGACTTCTTGAAAAAGATGGTGTGATTGATTTTTCCGAACTTCCGGTTATTGAACCGCGAATACGGGAAATTCTGTTAAAATGGATTTCAGATGCGATGGAATCCGTTGATTTTTCATCACGAACGGATGATGGAAGAACTTATCAATTAGAAAAAACAAGTGGTGGTGAAACATGCACCGTTCATTGTGAAGATGGTAATTTTACAATGCCAAAAATGAGACTGATATTTGGGGAGAAACCGATATGAAAGCATTAGAAATACTTTTTAATCGCCGCTGGGTGTTAAAGTCGGAAGATAAAGATTTATATTATCAGATTCGTGATGCAGTTGGTGAGGTACGTAAGTACACAACAGAAAAACTCGGCTGCCAGATTATTGATAATTCGATGTTAGTGAAAATGGAAAAAATACCGGTTATTCCGGAGACGTTTATGGGGATTCAGTCATTTACATCGAAAGAGGAATATGTGTATTTATGCATACTACTTATGTTTTTGGAAGATAAAGATGCACAGGAGCAATTTGTGCTTTCGCAGCTTACAGAATATATGACAGCAGTAATGCCGGGGGAGATTACGGATTGGACAGTATACACGAATCGGCGAAGATTGATTCGCGTATTGAGATATGTTGTCGGACAGGGAATGGTGACGGTGACAGATGGTACAGATGATTTGTTTATGGACGATGTGAGTGGAGAGGTTTTATATGAAAACACAGGTGCATCAAAGTATTTTATGAGAAATTTTACAAAAGACATTATGCATTATACATGTGCAGCAGATTTTATGGAAAGTGACTGGTATGAAGTGGATGAGGACAGAGGATTTGCAAGAAGACACAGGGTATATAAGAGACTTTTATTTGCTCCGGCGATGTATCGGGAAGATGGTTCGGAGGAGGATTTTGAATACCTAAAATATTATAGGCGTCGATTAATGGAAGACTTAGAGCAGATGTTTGACTGTCATATTCATATTCATCGTGGAAGTGCGTATTTTTTGTCTGGTGAAGAATGCAGGATTGGCGCAGTTTTTCCCGGTAATAATTCGCTGGCGGATATTTTGCTTTTGTGTTTTGGTGAGATAAGGAAGAAAATAGAAAATAAAGAATGGAACCTGCGCCAGGATGAGATGTGTGTAGTGGATAAAGTAAATTTTGAAGCACTGATTTGTAAAGTAAAGAAACAATATGGTTCGGGATTTTCAAAGTTGTACAGAGAAATGCCGGAGGGCGAATTTGTTCGGAATGTAATCGATGAGATGACTCGTTTTATGTTTGTAAAGAGTGAGGAAGATACCCAGCAGGTGCGTGTATGCCCATTGGCTGGAAAGTTAAAAGGCGGCTACCCGGAGGATTACTTAGGAGGTGACAAAGATGAATCGAAGATGGCAGGCAAATAAAATTGGTCTTATAAATTTTTGGTATTACGATGAGCAGGAGTTCCCTTTTGTGAAGGGGCGCATGCTTCTTCGTGGTTCCAACGGATCTGGAAAATCAGTAACCATGCAGAGTGTTGTGCCACTTTTATTAGATGGAAATATGAGTCCGGAGCGCCTGGATCCTTTTGGTTCAAGAGACCGTAAAATGAGCAGCTACCTTTTAGAAGAAAACGATGGAAGGGAAGAGAGAACCGGTTATCTGTATTTAGAATTCAGGAGAAAAGATAGTGAAACTTATCTTACAATTGGAATGGGAATTCGTGCAAGACGTGGAAAACCGTTGGATAAATGGTACTTTAGTCTTACGGATGGACGACGTATTGGAAAGGATTTCTTTTTGTATAAAGAAATGGGTGAAAAAGTTACCCTTTCAAAAAAAGAGTTGGAAAACCGCATTTTACAGGGAGGGAAAGTATTTGACCGTCAGGCTGATTACATGGAGTATGTTAATAAACAGATTTTTGGGTTTGAAACTGTGGATGAATACAAGGAAATGGTTGATTTGCTCATTCAGCTGCGTACGCCCAAATTGTCAAAAGATTTTAAGCCGTCCGTAATTAATGATATATTAAGTGATTCTTTGCAGCCGCTTTCTGATGAAGATTTGCGTCCGATGTCAGAAGCAATTGAAAATATGGACACCATGAGTATGAATCTTAAAAGTAGAAAAGAAGCGAAAGCAGCAGCAGAAAAAATCAATGCTGTTTTCTCAAAATATAACAAGATTATTCTTTGTGATAAAGCAGCACGATATGAGCAGACAAGGATAAAATTGCAGGAGATTGTTTCACTGCAGAAAAAATATGAAAGAAATCATGAAGAGTGTGTTCAAAAAATCGAACAACTTACTTGTAAGATTGAACAGATTAACGCGAAAAGGGAAGCAATGGAGAAAGAAAAAGAATCGTTAAATAAGAGTGATGCGGTTGCGTTAAAAATGAGGGATTCCGTGCTTTCTAAGGAACTGGAAGAACAGAGAAGAAATAAGGATGACAAAGAGAAATTTTTGGCATCCAAACAAGAGCAGTATGTTGATGCAAAAACGCAGATAAAAGATGAGGAAGATAGAAAGTTTGATAAAGAAACAGAAATCAACTCATTGCTGGAAGATATGCAGGAAGAAGCGGATACAATGGGATTTCAGGAGTTTGCATTTATGGCAGAAGAATTACAGGGGAATATTGAAAATGCCTATAAATTTGAACTTCATAAGGAGCAGTTTAAGAATACCTTTGAACAGATTTCAGAGGGAGAAGATTTGTTGCAAAAATTGCAGATTCTGGATCGTCAAAAAGAGGAAATGATTCAGAAAAGAGAGCGTCAGATTCGCGAAATGGATTCTATTCAAAGAAAAATATCCGAATGTGAGGCAGCACTTGTTCAGGCCGAAAATGAATGGAAAGAGTCCCTATACAAATGGAATGAAGAAAATAGCGAATTAAAACTTGAAAAGGATATGCTGCGTGAGTTTAGTGTGTTTGCAGATTCTTATCATTTGGATTCGGATTTTGCCGGTATTCGCCAGAAAGTGGCAGACAAATGGATTGAAAAAAAAGGTAGATTTTGAGACCAAAATAAGTGCAGCTCTTGTTGAATATGCGGCAGTAAAAGAGGAAATAAAAGAAACAGAAAGTGAACTAAACGAATGGGAAAATCAAAAGGAACCAACGCCACAAAGAAGTGAAGCTGTAGTGCGGAACAGAAAGCGATTGGCTGATGCGAAAATTCCTTATCAGGAGTTTTACAAAGTCATAGAATTTGGAAAACAGCTGGATGAGAAAGCATGCAACTTTTTGGAAGAGGCACTTCTAAAAATGGGGATTTTGGATGCGATTGTAGTAGATGAGCAGTACAAAGAACAAGTACTTGTTCCGGCTAAAGGTTGTGAGGACTGCTATTTATTTGCCAGTGAATCATCGGTTGAAAAGAGTTTGCTTGACGTATTAGAACTAAATGAAGAAGTAAATGATATTTTTTCCAATTATCGTATGACAGGAATTCTTAAAAATATCGCTTACGATGAAGAAAACATATTGTCTGTTTCATCAAATGGTACTTACCATATGGGCATACTGACAGGGACGATTACAGGCGAACATGAGGCAGGCTTTTTAGGAAGAAGGGCGCGGGAAAGACAGCGTCGGATGAAGATTGACGAGTGTAAAAATCAAATAGCACAATTGGAAGAAAGGCGGGCACTGCTGGAACAGCAAAAACAGCTTTTAGAGACAAGAAAGGATGTTCTTAAAAGTGAATTTGACCAGTTTCCGGATGATACCCATATGCGTAACGCGGTAAAAATTCTTTTGGAAGAAGAGAGAAAATATGAGATTCTTCACGAAGAAAATGATAAATTGGGTGAGGAATTATCAATTTTTCTAGAGGAGTTAAAACAAAAGAAAAAAGCGGTGTTGGAAATTGCAGAAAAACTGTATTTGCATTGTTCATATGATGTTTTCTATCAGGCAAAGAAGGCGGCAGAACGATATGATAAAGATTTAACGGTTTTAAAATCCGCTCATGAGATGTTTTTGCGCAGTGTGGAATATCTTAAGGAGCGCAAAGAGCATCTGGAAATGTTGGATTATGATATGGATAACCTTCGCTATGACATTGCAGATATCGAAAAGCAGATTCGAATAAAAGAAGAGGAACAAACATCCATACAAAAGCAGTTGGAATTAACGGATTATGAATCAATTAAAGAGCGATTGGATGCTTGTGTTTTTTGGTTACATTCTTATCCGGAAAAATTGCAGAAATGTGTTGCAGAAAAGACAAAAAAGATCGATGAAGCAAAATTGTTGACAGAAAGCCGGACAAACAATGCGGATAAAATAGCAGAGTATGAAAAGAAAATGGAGTATTATCAGAAATGCTATGAGGAAGAAAGAAAACTTCAGTATGTGGCTGTTCCGGATGAAATTTTAGAAGATGCAAAACATGTATACGAGTATTTAATAACCGATGTCAAAAATGTGGAAAAGGATGATGTTGTACGTGATCTTAACAGGGTATACTTTGAAAACAGAGGTTTTCTTACAGAGTATCAATTGACACAAAACGAGTTATTTGCTGAATCCGATGGGGAGCAGAAGCCGGATGAGTATTTAGCCAAACGTCTGGATATCACCGCACGGTATCAGGGGGTAAAGGTTTCTTTTTCAAGTTTGCTTTTGTATTTAGATGAGGATATTAGTGAATTAGAAAGCCTGATTAAGGATGGTGATCGTGAGTTGTTTGAGGATATTCTGGCAAATACGGTTAGCCGTAAAATCAGAGGCAAAATAAATGCTTCCAATGCCTGGGTGAAGAAAATGAATGTACTTATGAACGGTATGGATACATCAAGTGGCTTAAAATTAAGTCTCAGGTGGAGAAGCAAAACAGCAGAAAAGGAAGAACAGCTGGATACAAGAGAATTAGTTGAACTTTTAAAGAAAGACTATCGTTTAATGAGTGAAGGGGAAGCAGCAAGATTATCGGCTCATTTCCGCTCAAAAGTTGAGGAAGCCAGACGCAATGCACGAGATAGCGCGGGGATGATTTCATTTTATCAGATTATGAAAGAAACGCTGGATTATCGAAAATGGTTTGAATTTCAGCTGTTTTCACAAAAAAGTGGGGAACGGCAAAAAGAACTTACCAATAGTGTGTTCGGTACATTCAGTGGTGGTGAAAAAGCGATGTCAATGTATGTGCCGCTTTTTTCAGCAGTTGTCGCAAAATACCAAGGTGGCAGGGATGACGCACCAAGGCTCATTTCTTTGGACGAGGCATTTGCAGGTGTAGATAATAGAAATATCCGCGATATGTTCCGTCTTATGACACAGTTTCAATTTGATTTTATTATTAATTCACAAGTACTGTGGGGCGACTGTGATACATTGGATGCATTGGCTATTTATCAGCTGATTCGCCCGGAAAATGCAAAATTTGTAACTGTAATGCCATACTTATGGAATGGAAAGGGTAAAGAATTGCTGGATGATGAAGAGAAAGTAGAGCAAAGAGGAATTGAAATTGAGAAATCAGAAAAATGATAACAACATACTAAATGAGTGTGTTTTGTATTTTAAACAAAATGCGGTATGGAAAAGGCTCTTTTTGGGCTTTGAAAAAAAATATTATTCTTACGGGAAATTTTCCGGCAGGATTACGCTTAAAAATTTGTCTTGTTCTGAAATTGAAGAATTAGAAGGTTTTTTTGCAGAAAGTTTTCATGGTAAAAAAAGCGTGACGATTTCCTCAGAAAAGTTCGAAAAAGCACTAAAAAACAGTAAATATAGTTTGGTTACACCAGAAGAAATTTTAACTGCTTTTTTTGGGAAAACACTTCTAGGAAAAACTGAGGAAGTGAAACAAAAAGAGCAAAAGAAAAAGCTGATTGAAGAAGATTTCTTGGCACAGTTTGCCAAAACGCCTGCGGTTAAATGTTTTGCACTGTTTAACGCGATTTTGAAATCATATGAGAAAAACAACTTGCAGCAATGGAACCGGCTTTTATGGCTTTGTGCAAAAGTATATAATGCTTTGCCATACCGGAAAAATCAAAAAATATATTTGCCGGTTTTTGCAGCAGAGATATCCGGGAATCCACATGCGTTTGATATGGGAACAACAGAAGGAAATATTTTATATCAGGTGATTTTAATTAGTTTGGAGCAAAGAGGATTAGTAGTTGAATCATCTGACTTGTTTCCTGCTTACAAAAGGCAGAAAAGTTATCTGCTTGCCGGTATCCTGATCGATGATATTTCAAATTATGCAATTCTTTATCAGGTCAGGGCAATGAAAAAAGATAGAAGTGAACATCAGGGAATGTTGGGATTTTTCTCAGAGAAAAACATGGTGCAAGTTCCATTAAACATAATATCGGAGTGGGAATCCATTGAGTGTATTGATAACGAAATTTATGTAGTGGAAAATCCATCCGTGTTTGCTGCTATTTGCAAAGAAAAATCGTGTATGTGCATGAATGGGCAGCCAAGGCTTGCCAGTATTCTTGTGCTTGACTTGCTTGCTAAATCAAATGTCAAAATCTATTATTCCGGAGATTTGGATCCGGAGGGACTCTTGATTGCACAAAAACTGCGGCAATATTACAGAGGAAATTTTGTTTATTGGCATATGAAATTAGAGGATTATAGAAAAGGCATTTCTCAAGAATATATTTCTGATAAACGAAAAAAAATATTAGAAAGAATTAAAGATGAAGAATTACTTCCCGTGGCTAACCTCATGAAAGAGTATGGTGTTGCCAGTTATCAGGAGAATATATTGGATAAATTTAAGGAGGTTGGACGATAACAAAAATTTATATTAATATAAGGCAACTATAATCCAAGAAAGGCTAAAGGGATTTCGTTATAAAAGTAATGGCATCCCATACTTTTTATGTAGTCTAGCGTATCACGATATCGTTTGTCTAAAAACCAATCATTAAACAGATAAATAAATTCTACTTTAAAATCTAATGGATTAAATAGTTTTTGGTATTCAAGTTTTTTGAAATGACAACCAGGCAATTTTTCATCGACGGAACCGGCGCAATTTTGGAATTTTTTTTCTATGATATAGACGGTGTTGTTTTCGAAATTAATAAAGGCTTCGTCTGGTCGCCATTCTTTGGAATTATAGTCAGCGTACTGGATGCCATGTGGATTAAGAAAATAGGTATATAATTTTTTCTGAGGAACAGACATACCGATTTTTTGGGAGCCTCGATATACCTCATAATTAGTAACCTTGTAGCCAGCATTACATAATGCATTATCTAAAGATGTGGTTTGTTCAAAGTGCAAGCCGTTTTTGTTTGTGCGGGCTCCGCCACCATGGGTATTTGGGGTTCTTGACATATGCTATACCTCCTTAATTAAAAAATTCGTTAATCTCAACACCAAGTACATTTGCAATCTGATTAAGCACCGAAATAGATAGACTCTTATTGCATCCAGCAGCTTCGATTTTGGAGAGATAGCTGGTGCTGATTTTAGCCTGTTCGGCAAGTTGTACTTGCGTCAAATTTGCTTGTTCTCTGTAATATTTTATATTTGCACCTATAACACGATATAGGTCAGTATCATTACTAAAATGCATATCGTTACCTCTTTCACTATTTGTGAATATTATTACATGAAATCAGTTCTTTTGAAATTCACTTATAGTGAAAGGGAAAAGTGGTAGATTTTATTTCGGAATTGAGTTACAATAGACAAATCAAAATACAAAGGAGGTATGACTTATAAGATTACAACCCAACAATTTTAAACTTGAATCAACGACAATTTGGTCATTTCCCGACAGAGGTAACTGGGCAACCCATACAGGAAAATATCGTGGAAATTGGTCGCCATATGTGCCAAGAAATCTGATACTTCGTTATTCTAACCCTGGTGATTGGGTATTGGATTCATTTATGGGTAGTGGAACAACCTTAGTGGAGGCAAAACTACTGAATCGTAATGCGGTAGGTGTTGACATCAACCCGCAATCTGTTTCAATTTCTGATGCGAATTTACAATTCCAATGTGACACGAGTTCAAAAGTTTATACATGCAATGGGAATGCTGCAAATTTACATTTTATTAAAGATAATAGTATTGATTTAATATGTACACATCCGCCATATGCCAATATTATTAGATATAGTAATGGAATAGAAGGAGATATTTCGCTGCTTGAAGTGGACGATTTTTTGACTGAAATAAACAAGGTGGCTGAGGAACTTTTTCGCATATTAAAAAAAGGCAAAATGTGTGCTGTGATGATAGGGGATGTGAGAAAACACGGAAAAGTCATCCCATTAGGGTTCCGATTGATGGAGTGCTTTTTGCAAGCAGGATTCACAAATCAGGAAATTATTATTAAAGAGCAACATAATTGCCGTTTTACAGATTATTGGAAGAGGAAGAATAATGGTTTTCTTCTGTTAGCTCACGAGTATGTATTTGTGTTTCAAAAGTAGTTTGATTCACAAAAATTAACAAAAAAACAATGTAGTAGTTGTTTTTTTTGAAATAAGCAAGTATAATGGAAATATAAAATTTGCCTTTAAAGGTATTTGGAGAAGAGGAACTAAGATGAGTAATTCAAGTGTTGCTCCATTTGTGAAATGGGCTGGCGGAAAGCGTCAGCTGCTTCCACAGATAAAGGAGAGAATGCCTGAAAAATATAATAGTTATTTTGAACCGTTTGTAGGTGGTGGAGCAGTGATTTTTGAGTTGTTGCCGACAAATGCTTTGATAAATGATATTAATAAGGCGTTAATAAATGCATATAGGCAAATATGTAATGCACCAGAGGCATTTTTGGCGGCAGTAAAGCAACTTGATGAAGCTATGTGGGAAGACGGTAAGAAATATTATTATTCACTTAGAGAACATTACAATGATAAATTGATGAAAGCAGAGTATGATGTGGAGTTGGCTGCGTTGTTTGTATTTATTAATAAACACTGCTTTAACGGACTGTATCGTGTAAATGGCAAGGGTTTATTTAATGTTCCATATAATAATAGTCGTAGAACTTCCGTAGATGAAAGTATTATCATGGAGGTTTCCAGATATCTTCAAGGAATTACGATTATGGATGGAGACTTTGAGGAAGCTTGTGAAGGAGCAGGGCAAGGAGATTTTGTTTTTATCGACAGCCCTTATGCGCCATTGAATCCCACTTCTTTTGAGTCATATACAAAAGAAGGATTTGACATTGAAAGTCATAGGCGATTGTCAAATCTATTTGACAAATTGACAAACAGAGGATGCTACTGTATGCTCACAAATCATAATACTGAATTGATAAATGAGTTGTATAGTGGAAAAGGATACAGAAGGGATGTTGTAAGTGTAAAGCGTATGATTAATTCAGATGCATCTAAGCGAGTTGGTGAAGAAATAATTATATGCAATTATTAAGGAGTCGAGATAATGGAGAGCTTATTTATTAAAAAAGTGCCATTATATTTCGAGACGGAAGAATCACAATTGGTATTGGGAGATTCTTTTAAAATTCTAACAAAAATGGAACCAGAATCTGTTGATATGATATTTGCAGATCCGCCTTATTTTTTAAGCAATGATGGCATTACCTGTCAAGGTGGAAAGATGGTTTCCGTAAATAAAGGCTCATGGGATAAACTTTCGGAAAGTGGGACTAGTGTCGAAGAAAAACATAAGTTTAACAGAAAGTGGATTAGGTTATGTAAGAAAGTACTAAAGCCGAATGGAACAATTTGGATATCCGGGACGCTGCATAATATTTACTCGATTGGTATGGCGTTGGAGCAGGAGGGCTTTAAGATAATTAACAACATAACTTGGCAGAAAACGAATCCGCCACCAAACTTGGCGTGTCGATGCTTCACACATTCAACCGAAACCATTTTATGGGCAAGGAAGAATGATAAGAAGTCTCGGCATTTTTTTAATTATCAGAAAATGAAGGAAATGAATGGCGGAAAACAGATGAAGGATGTGTGGACAGGTTCGCTGACAAAACCTTCGGAAAAAAAAGAAGGCAAGCATCCTACACAAAAGCCAGAATACTTGCTGGAAAAAATTGTGCTGGCATCTACGGAGGAAGGACAGGTTATATTGGACCCTTTCTGTGGTTCTGGAACTACTGGGGTGGAGGCTGTACGATTTGGACGGAAGTTTATTGGAATAGATATATGCCAAGAATACTTGGAGATATCGAAAAAAAGATTGGAGAAGGTGGCAGATGGCAGAGAGAGATTTTGATGAGTGGCTGAGTAAATTCAGACCGAGTATATCAAGCTATAATTACTATATTGATTTTGAAAAAGTGGTAAGAAATGTGGAAGAAATCAAGGTAGAATTAAATATCTTGAATTCGTTGATTGGCTCTAAAAATATCGAAGAAGAGTTTGAAAAGATAGTGACAAAGTATCCGGAAACTTTAAAATGCATTCCGCTACTTCTTGCAGTGAGAGGTAATGAGATTTATGCACAGGATGAAGAGGGGGCGTTCCTATATAATTTCAAAAAGATGAATTATGGTGTAGAGCAATACCGAGTATTCATGCATAAGACCGGATTATTTGATATGATTGCCAATCATTTGGTAAACAATCTTGTGGATTATGCTTTGGGTATTGAAACCGGATTGGACTCTAATGGGCGCAAGAATCGTGGAGGCCACCAGATGGAAGCTTTGGTTGAAAAGTATATTGTGGCAGCAGGCTTTGAGAAGAATGTAAATTATTTTAAGGAAATGTATCTTAAGAATATTGAAGAAAAATGGAATATTGATTTGTCTGCACTTTCCAATCAGGGTAAGGCTGCTAAACGATTTGATTTTGTAATCAAGACAGATGAGATGATTTATGCAATTGAAACAAACTTCTATGCGAGTGGAGGTTCTAAACTAAATGAAACGGCAAGAAGTTATAAAATGCTTTCACAAGAGGCAGATACAATCGATGGCTTTACATTTGTATGGTTTACGGATGGCATTGGCTGGAAGAGTGCAAGAGGTAATTTGAGGGAGACATTCGAAGTACTGGATACTATGTATAGTATTGATGATATGGAGAATGGGGTAATAAAAAGAAAGTTAGTGTGAGGGAAAAAGGATGGAATTTAAAGCAGTACCAAGAACGATAGCAGATACTTTAGATCTTAAAAGAAAATATGTAATTCCTAGATTTCAGCGTGAATATTCATGGGAAAATGATGAATTACAGGAATTGTGGGATGATTTGTTAGACTGTTTTACAGTGCATAATGGTAAATTATATCCTAATGAATATTTTATTGGAACGTTGGTTTTAGTAGGTGATGACGATGATAATATGAATATAAAGAGACAGGTCGTTGATGGTCAACAAAGATTGATGACAATAACTATTGCATTTTCTGTCATAAGAAAATTATTTCTTATGGAAAAAGAAGAAACTTTAGCAAATAAAGTATATTCATATATAATGGGTGAAGATGCTGATGGTGTCGAGTATGCTAAGTTGGAAACAGAGACTCCTAAACCATATTTTTAAATGAGAATACAAAAACGAGAACAGAATGAAAATATCTTACCAAATACAGATGAAGAAAAGAGAATATTAAATGCATATAATTATTTTGAAAGAAAATTATCAAGAAAAAACATTTTACAAGAAATAAAAAAAAGATATCGCATAGACGATAATAGATTGGACTATATTGAATTATTAAAACTATTTAGAGATCAGATTTTGCATTGCAAGGTAATATATGTGACAGTAAAAAGTTTTGATGATGCTTATGCAATATTTGAAGTTTTAAATGCAAAAGGAAAAGATTTAAGTCCAATTGATATAATAAAGAATTCTTTATTCTCAATTTTAAATGAAACTGAACCGGTAGATTTTGCTGAGGAGAGTTGGAAAAAGATAAAAAGAAAAACAGTAGGTAAATGTGATATTCAAACATTTTATAGACATTATTGGTTATCGAAATATGGATATTCGACAGCGAAGAAGTTAGTAAAAGAATTTAATGACAAGATAGGAAAAAATCAGTCTGAGTATACTATTTTTTTAAAAGAACTTGTTGAGGCGTCAGAAGATTACTATAAAATAGTTTATCCGAATAAAAATGATTGGTCTCAGCCGGAAGAAATAGATATATATTATGCGTTAGAGGCATGCGATATTTTTGATGTTACGCAAGTTAGAATATTTTTGTTGGCGTTGTTTGATGTAAAAAGAAAAAAGATGATATCTCATAAACAATTTTTAAGAATTATTAAATTTTTAGAGCAGTATCATTTTGTTTTTAATTCTATTTGTTCTATGCGTCCTTCAGGTTTAGAGAGAAGGTATTCGAGCTATGCTCGAAAATTAAGAATATGTAAAGATAAAAATGAAACAAAAAAATGTATTGATGAGTTGATAGCTACATTAAAAGAGGGATTACCAGCAAAAGAGATATTTGTTAGTAATTTTGTTAATGTACGATATACTTCTGATTTTGCAAAAGATAAAAAATTAGTACAGTATATTATTAAAAAGTATGAGTTTTATAATATGAATACGAATGAAGTTCAGCCTTTATCATTTACGATAGAACATATCATGCCTGAATCTACAAATAATAAAGAATGTGGAATGATTGGGAACCTGTTACCATTAGGAGATAAACTAAATTCGGAATTAATGGATAAGGCTTTTAAATATAAAATTAAAAAATATTCAGCATCTCAATATAAAACCGTGGAGAAATTTGTGCAACAGTATCAAAATAACGATGAATGGACGAAAGAGATGATATTTGATAGAACAAAGGAAATAGCAAAAAAAATGTTTGAGATGGTATATAATTAATTTGACGATTAAGACATAGTGAGTTTTATAATGGCTCAGTTGTCAAGACAAAAATTTGATATTTTTATAATGAACTGATATGTTGACGAGTTACATGGAAAATGTGTGAAGCATTTTCCGGATTTTTATATTATGCGGCTGCTCTGGCTGCATCCAGAAGCATTACCGGATAGTATACCTCGGCAGGCCGTTTGTTCCCAATGGACTGATGGCATCTTTCAAAGTTATAGGTGTAGATATACC
>ERZ827524.1420-NODE-1420-length-22811-cov-6.313895_pt1 | contig 22811 bp, 29 predicted proteins | sample MGYA00519702_ERZ827524 | MGnify/ENA primary metagenome ERZ827524 (study PRJEB31778, sample SAMEA3449341) | human gut metagenome | biome: human gut; feature: human-associated habitat; material: faeces | place: United Kingdom | collected 2010/2012 ...
TCGTATTTTCTCCTTTCTTCTTTTGCCAGCCGGATTATCTCCGAACCCTTATCCAGCACAGCTTTTACTGCATTGCCAATTGTTTTATCGTCAGGCGTGCCATCGTAATGAAGCAGTTTATAAAGCTCCCTTAACGGTTGGTCGGCACGGAGTATCTCCCACGAACTTCGCAGGTGGTGTGTAAGTGCGTCCAGTTCCTGAAGGTCTTTCTTTAGACCCGCTTCCCTGATTGCCTGCATTTCCTTTTCGGTTTCCGTTATCAGTTTATCCAGCATGACGGATTCATTGCCGTATGACAGCAGAGAAGTGAAATCCGGCTTTTCATTCCGGTTGCCTTTCATGGCGCATTTGTCTGAAACCTCCATCAGTTCCGATATGGAGAACGGTTTGAGCAGGCAACCGGAGAAACCACGTTCCATAAGTTCCTCCTTGCTGCAACTGCCTGAAGCGGTTGTCACGACTACCGGGATAGTCTTTGAATTGCCAACGTTGGAGGTGCGCAGCAGTTCCAACAGCTCGAAGCCGTTGATTTCCGGCATGTTCAAATCCGTCAGAAGCAGGCTGTATTCTTTCCGGCGTATCATTTCCATCAGTTCCGCAGCATCGGTGCAGGTGTCGCAGTGTACGCCTTCCTGTGCATACATTTCTTTCAACATCAATAGTAACACCTCGTCATTGTCGATGGCGATGACATCATGGAATGTACGGTCATGATGAATCTGTGTCTGATTTATCCGTTCCGGCAGTTCCCCGGCTGTATGCATGGGTATTTCCACCGTGAAACGGCTGCCTTTGCCTTTCTCGCTCTCCAGCCGGATTGTACCTCCGAGCATTGACACGATACGCTGAACGATGGACAGTCCCAGTCCGAAGCCGTCTTTTGCGGCGGCGTTTGACAGACGCTCAAACGCACCGAATACCCGTTGTTGTTCCTCTTCGGTCATACCTGTACCCGTATCTTTGACGATAAGTTTCAGGACGTCGTTATCATAGTCCGTTGTCAGAGAAACGCCACCGTTCTCCGTGAACTTGATGGCGTTTGACAGCAGGTTGTTGCCGATTTGCAGGATACGTTCCTTATCGGTCAGGACAATAGTATCCGTCTGATTGGTTATGATAAGAGCCAGCCCCTTATTCATGGCGATTGGCATAAACTCCGTTTCAAGAATGTGCGTGATTGCCGAAATCCGGCAAGGAGAAGTGTTCGGCTGCTCCTTGCCGTTATCCAGACGGAAAAAGTCAAGCAGTGTGTTAAGCATTTCGCGCATACGGTCGGAAGATTGCCGGATATTACGGACATATTGCTCTTTTTTATCCGCATCATTCCCTTTTTCCATCAACGCGGTATAACCGATTATTGCGGTTAAAGGTGTGCGCAGTTCATGCGTGATAGTATGCACGGCTTTCTTGCGAGAATTTATCAGTGCCTCGTTTTTCTCTACCGCTTGTTGTAGCTGTTTGATTAAATTTGTCGTTTCCCGTTTGTACCGCTTGATACGGTTAGTATTCCGGTGAATTATGATATATGAAATGATTAACAGAAGGAGGACGAATCCTGTCAAGCCACCTATCTGAATAAACGATTTTTCACGCATGGTGGCTATCTCGTCCTCTCTCTTTTTTGCAGGTCAGCTTGTATTTTTCCATCTATTTGGCGAATCAAACTTTGTAACTGACGGTTAAGTTCGGCATTCCGTGCAGCAAGACTGTCAGCGTGTTCCGATAAACGGCGGCTTTGTGCTTGTTGTTCGGCTATCATATTCCGGCTAAGAGAATGGAGCATCGTGGTAGTCACGGTGGGCTTTGCTTCCTCCTTTTTACCAAAGATGCCCAAGAAGCCCTTTCGCTTCAGCTTCTTGGGTTGTTCTTGCGTACTTTTATATACGATTGCAGGCACTTGACGGGCTATCCTTTCTTTGATGCTTTTCTGTTCATCAAGCATCTGTACAATTCGTCGCATTTGTTTTTCTTTATCCTCTAAAAGATAGTGTACACTGTCAATGCGTTCAAACGGGTAGATAGACGTGAAATAATAAAGCATACTATCCAAAGCCATACGCTGCAAATGATAATTTGCAATATCTTTATCTTCCCATTCCAATATTGTTTCTCCTAACAGAGAAAATCCTGTTAAGCGAAAGTTTAATTCATTAACATGTCGGCGCAACTCATCAGTGGTTCGGTTCTCCTTCTCTAATACTTCAAGCTTTTTCCATTCATACTGATAGCAATATATAATCATTCCTATTAGTATGAATATTAGAATATAGCCACATGATATTAGCTTGCGGATTGAAATCATAAATTTAATGAGGTTTGAAAGAGATAAAATCAACAATGTCCTGAAGGACTTCGGGGGAGATCGTTTCCTCAATTGTGCCGTATTCCTGTACTGCGCCCGTTTGAGCGTGCTGGAAAAGGTGATTAAGTCCGGGATAAAGTTTCACGGTCGCTTTCGGGGCGAGTCGTTGCATTTGAGGCATATTCAGTTCCGGGCGAACTTGTATATCTTTTTCTCCGTATAGTGCGAATACAGGGCAATCCGTATCTGCAATGCTTTCCGCCGGTGAAAAACCGATATAGAAATTTAACCACGGGTTATTGTCGGCTGCAATCTTTTTCAGATTGGCTTTCAAAGATGTGTGAACGGGAGTATTCTTCCAATTTGCACATATAGCTTCAATACTGTCAACGGTCATATTGTTACCCTCCCTTATTTTCAGTTCATACATCTTGCGCAATGCTTCAACATAATCAGACACAATATCCGCCGGCATGTTACCTTGTTTCAGCATTGTTGCACTTTGGTCTATTAGAACCGAGTCTCCACGAACCGTCTGTGCGCCAATGGCAATAATGAAATTCGGATTTGAGAATAATCCCGAATTGTTCTCTGCTCCCAGTATAAATGCCACTGCCGCTCCCTCGCTATGCCCCAATATTCCGACATTTTTGAATTTCATTTCTTTGCGCAGGTATTCCATTGCCGTTTTCGCATCTCGTGCAAAATCTTCAGTGGTGGCATTTTTGCCGTCGCCGGTTGATTCTCCATATCCTCGGTCATCATATCGTAAGGTTGCAACGCCGTTTCGGGCAAGGTAATCGGCGATGACAGCAAACGGCTTATGTCCGTATATTTCTTCATCGCGGTTTTGCAATCCGCTACCGGTAATCATTACGATAACCGGAGTTGTCTCATTAAAACCTTCAGGTAAAGTAAGTGTCCCAGCGAGAGTAACACTATCTGATAAGTTATTGAAACGAACCTCCTTTGTAGTGTATGGATATGGTGGCTTAGGTGTTTGAGGTCGCTTTAATTCCACAATGCCCGGCGATAATTCAAGGGCGGCACTCATTGCTCCTTGTGTGCATTTCCCAATGAGTTTCCCATCTTGTTTCCGTCCTGTAAACGTCAATCCGATGCGTCGAACTGTCACATTTACAGAATCAGCCGAAATGAAATTCACTTCTCCGGCTATTCCGTATGCTCCTTGATCCGGAGAATCAAGCGTGACTGACGGTTTGCCATCTTCTTCTATCTTGAATTTGAACACAATCTTTAATGCCACTTGCGGAGTTATCTTCAGCGTACCATGCCATGCACCCGAAATATTATCCTCGGAAGCCATAATGTTTAATATGGAACAGGTGGCTAAAATAGTTGCAATTATTATTCTTTTCATCATTGTAAAACTATTGCTTTATTAGCTCCATTAATATATGACCATACGTATCTTTCAGATACAGAACGGTGTTGTTTTTTAGCTCGTATGACTTGACACAGTGTAGATTTGCCTCTATACTTCTTTCCAATTCCATATCATCACAAGATACTATACCCTCTACTGCCTTTTCAGTCATGGATATGTTGGAGAAGCCCAAAATATTATTATCCTCGACAAAATTGCCTGATATTATGTTACAGTCAGTGGTGCAGACAAATCCGGTGTTATTCAACTGTAAAACGCAGTCCGATTCCTCGTTTATGTCAGTTAGTTCGTTTGAAGTTATAACGATGCTGTTGTATTTTTCAAGTTGCCATTTCCCACACAAACTTTCATCCGGTAAATCATACCTGATTAGTTCCATCAGGATATGACCTTTATCATCTTTCAGCACTAAGATAGAATCGTCTGTGATTTCGTATGATTTGATACAAGGTAGATTATACACGATACTCCTTTCCACTATCATGTTATCGCAAGCCAGTTCGGTAAAGGATATATCGGAGAATTTCAAAGCGTTTTTGCTTTTTTCAAAACAGCCGGAGATGGTATTGCAATCGGTGGTACAATAGAATACTCCGGTTTTATCCATCTGCAATACATAATTACAATTCTCATTTACCTGTGTCAGCCCGTATGAAGAAGTGGCGATACAGTTGTATTTCTCAAGTCGCCATTCCCTGTACAGGGCATTATCTGACGGGGCATTGCATGAGCCAACCAATATGGCTAATGCAAGCATTATTGCTGTAAGAATGTTTGTTTTCATATCATTTGCGTTTTATGGTCTGGCATTTTCGCTTGCTCATTTCCTCTGCATACGCTATTTCTCCTTGTTCCCGTATATAGCTGATACAAGCCGGACGGTCGGAGTTAAAGAGCAACGCGAACACTTTGCTTATGAAGTTGGAATAGGTTTTACACTCTCTTACGTCACACTCGCATTCGGCACAAGTATGATAGCCTTTGTTTATGCAGCATTTGCGGATTTTACACCATGATGCTTTCTCGTTATTCCTGCATCCGGGGCATTTCCCAGACAAAAATTTGCGACACGCGCCACAATACAGCCCACAGGCGGCTATATTGTTTATATCTGTTGTTATATTTCCCATATATTCAATATTTTCTATTTGTATAATTTTTGCCACAGCCATAACATTTTCCGTTATGCACGGATATGACACCACCGCAATCGGAGCAAGTCCAACGTTCTTTTTCCCTTTGTAAGAACTTTTTAAGACCGTTCTCTCCAATAAAGGCGAGATTGCCCATCAGCGATTCTATCATCGGATAGGCGTTGGCATACCAACACTCCTTATTGACAATCTCCCGGCAAGGGTATTGAGGGCATTTGTCACAGAATCCGTCCGGCAGACTTTTTCGTATCTCGCATTTGACAATCTTGCATAAATTGGCACAATACTCACCTTTATTGCCCTCACTACGGCAACCCACGCAGGGACTATCTTCTCGCAATGCTTCGCTGCAAACAGCGCAGTTTAGCCCACATAGGGCAATCATATTCCTGTCCATAAAACTGATTAATTCAACTTGTCGGAATCATCCCGACTATAAGACCTTTATATCGCAGTCTATCTCTTAGAGATAACTAAGGCTACTAATGATACAAGGTATGCCGTACTGCAAAATACGGCACACTCCAAGTATCAGATAAGATATATGTATTTTTTAGAAGTTTTATTGCTGTTTGTTGACCGAATAGTTGAAAGCCAGTGTGTAACTTGATTCCGCAGGCAGTCCTCCATTGAGACCGGGGTGGAATTTTGGAAGCATACGAGCCACACGCAGAGCTTCGGCATCCAGCACTTGGCCTGAGCTTTTTACAATTCGGGCATCTTTTACTACGCCGTCTTTAGCGATTGTGAGCTGAACCACCGCATCCATATCAAGAATACCGTTGACGTATGTGCTTTCAGGGAAAGATATATTCTTGTTGGCAAACTCCGTCAACTTATCTTTACCTCCGGGAAAGTTTGGGGCGGTTTCTGTCCTGATGAATGGCACGGCATCGGCCGCGTCCGCTTTCTCCGTGACCACCACATCGGAATTTCTTTCTGTCACTCGAATGGTGGAATCGGATTTTTCGCTAATTTTGTAACGCAGATCCTCCACCGGCGTAGCGGCAGATACCTCGTTGATTACTGCTGACACCGCAGGGGTGGCCAGACCGATTAACGCGAGTGCCATTGCAGGCACCATGACAAAGGCACGCACACGGGCTTTGCCTGTCGGTTTACTTGATAACATCATAGTTATACGTTTTTTAAGTGAACTGTGATTGAGACAGTTGGAAAGAGTTGCGAACCTTGCTCCAACTGTCTTTTTTATTAGAAACATCTGATACTCCTCTCGTTTTACGCCCGATGCAAGCACACGGCTGTCGGCTTCATACTCATGGAGGGTATGAAGTTCATTGCGCAGAAGCCATATAGCAGGACAATACCAAGTGATAATAATCGCTGCCTGCATAAAAAGCAAGTCAATCCAATGGCGACATTCTATATGCGCTTTTTCATGGCATACTATCATCTGCCCGAACTCGTACCAGTCACGTCTTGGCATCATGATATATCCGCACCATGCAAACGGGGCGACGCTGTTATAGCGATGAAGTATAATGCGGCAGTCATCATGTTTTATATGCTCACCTTTAAGAATGAACAGTGCCAACCGTGCCAGTGAAACGAAGAAATAGAGGATCATGACAATAACCCCTATAAGGTAAAGTGTAACTATATAATCCCATATCGGAGTGATTTGCTCCGGTACCGTATTGGCTATATAGGCAACATCGACCGGATTAAAAGCGATTTCAACATTATTTTCCACAATATCCGCTACCCAAAAAGGATTCAGAATAAACACCGGGAGAATAAAAGAGATACCTACGCAAGAAAGCAACAGAGTCCGATTGAACCGGAAACAGCCCAAGTTGGCAAGGGCGCATTTATAGACCGCCCACACTACTATCAGGAGGGTGCTTGCCAATAATGAATATGCCAAAAGTACGCCTGCCATTGGTATTACTTTCTTTTATCAAATATTTGTGAAATCAGTTCTTTTGCCTCTATATCGCTGCATCCATCGTTTTTAATCAGGAAATTAACAACATTCTGAATGGAATTGTCGAAATACCGCCTTATGACGCTCTTCAGATTTTGTCTGCAATAATCTTCTCGCTCTATTATTGGAAAATATATGAAGCCTGTGCTTTCAGCCTTGTGGTCGAGATAGCCTTTCTGTTCAAGAAATTTCACGAATGTGGCTACTGTAGTCCGGCTTGGACGCGGCTCATTGTGAAGGGCAACGACATCCCGAACCGAGAGTGCCCCGCTTTCCCAAAAGAAGTTCATCACTTCTTCTTCTCTTTCTGTTAATGGCCTCATATCTTCCATTTGTATTTAGTCTAATCAACTTAGACGATTTGATAATGCAAAAGTAGTCTAATTGTTTTAGACAACAAAATAATCGGGCAGAAAAAATTGATTATAGATACGGATAGTGGAGAAAACCGAGTAGTTCTCTCCACTGTAACCTACGTTTTCGGCTCTTTACTTGTCGCCATAAAGCCCGATGCGGTTGCCGACAGGATCGGCGATGATAGCGAAGTAATCCCAACCGTCAACCTGAATCTTGGTCTTGGGAGTTACGAGCGTCGCGCCGTTATCCAATGCAGTTTTCATGCTGGCATCCAAATCTTTTGTCTGGAGATACACCAACACGCCTCCGTTAGAGGGTGAGAAACCGGGGAACAAGGGGGCCGAGGAGATTGAGCAAACACTCTTGCCGTCTTTCATAAGACAGGCCATTTTCTCGTCGCCGAACTGCGACACTTCCAGCTTTTCGCCGAAGAGTGCCTGATAGAACGCCACCGACTTGTCGAAGTCATTGGTGGGGATTTCAAAAAATGCAATCATACTTTTTATTATTTAATTAGTACGCTGCAAAATTACAGCGACATCGTAGCCTGTGATAGTAAAAAGCGGACATCTTGTGTTAGGTGGAAAAGACCTAATACTGATTATTTTCAGCATTATAACTGTTCTGCAATTTATCGCTGAAGGATTCCCTGAGAGCTATCCGCAGTCCGTTTAAGAACGATTCATGGATATATATTGAAGAAGTCGGACAGTTGTCAGCGCAAAGCCGGCACTGGATGCAATTTTTCTCATCAGTAGGTAAAACCGTATCTTTTAATGCGAATATGTGCATCGGACAAATCTTGATACATTTCCCGCAATTTATACAAGTAGAGGTATTTAGGAACACCACCTTGTTACCTGCTATTATATCTGAACCTTTGCGGCGCATAGTTATGCCCTCCGAACATCTAGTAACCGGATTTTTATAGATCAGAGCCAACGGATGCAATTTCCATCGAAGTTTTTCGGCAAATAGTCTTGCCTCAAACCTATCCCGGTCATTCGGTCTGGCTTTATTGTAGCCGTCCATAAGAACCCACGGTCCGGTGCGATCAAATCCTCGGCAGGAAAATTCGCCAACTATAATTCCACCTTTCCTCTCTATGATTTTTTTGAGGGGGCTATGATATGCCCCCAAAAAAGGTCTGCAACGGGTGGAAAATATGAACACATTTTTCCCTTTAAGATTTTGACTTGAAACAAATCTTTGAAGTCGTATATCGTGAGCGGCAAAGTTTATCGCGGAGCCAAAGCCAATAAGGTCATAATCCGACAGGTCGATTGACGGATTGCTGTCGATAGATACCAATTCGGCAGATAGGGCATCCTTCATGCTTTCCGCAATCTTCAACGTGTTTCCTCTATATGAGGAACGATAGAATATTATTGTCTTCATCTTGCGACTGATATTTTTGTTTCAGGTGTTCCGGGGCCACCGTTTACGCCCTTATACCCCACAAACATCAGAGAACTCGTGTCAAAGTAATAATCACAGCTCCAGAAAGCAGACATAAAGCCGGTAAGACTGACTTCTATCCTTACGGCGTTCTTTCCGTCTAATTTCTCAGTTCCTTTCTTTGCTGCCGACATGGTATAGAGCTTCATGTTGTCGGGGCGAAAACACTCATATTCCACAGACTTACTGTTTTTCAAAGTCAGTCCCGCATTATAGGCGATGTTCTGATACCACGGCTTGCCTTTACTCTTTACCGTCTTTGAAATCCGTTTCCCATTGAACTTGCCGGATATGGAGTATATCCCATTATTCAAACTGATTGACAGATTAGTGTTAGAAGAAGTATTCACAATCTTACAACTCTCGGTTTTATATCCGCTTCCAAAGATATACTCATGTCTTTCATTGCCTTGAACCGTATACAGGTATATCTTTCCGTCCTTGTGTTCTTCCGTCCATTTGATAGCGGTTTTCGTCCTGCCACAGGTGGAAATATAGTTTCTTTCCTGTGCCATTGCAAAAGCTGTAAGAAACAGTGTAAGTGCTATTGTAATGATATGTTTCATAGACAGTTGTTGTCAAAGATAAAATCCACATATTTGGAAATCATAGCTTCCATTCTTTCCCATGCTTCCGGTTTGCTGAAGTCTATGCCATTGATTTTGTGATATTGCCTCGTGAAAAGAACTATGTAGTTGATTGCGGATATGATTATGGCGATAGACATATTGTTATCGCCGCTCCGATCCAAAAACTTATTAAGTTCCTCCTGCAATTTATGACCGATACGCTCACGTTCTTCTATAATTCCCTTGAAAGACGAATGACCTGACAGTTCCCATACCAGAAGTTCTTGCATGATTACATTATCTTTTAGATAGTTAAGTTGACACATAAACACATCCTTAACAATCTGCTTTATGTTACCGTCTTTAGCTCGTTTAATGGTGTCAATAAACTCCGAATAGGCAAACGAATAATAGTCATGACGCTTTGCCCATTCCACGAGCAAACCATCCAATCCACCGAAATAGCGATAAATCAAAACCTTATCGCATCCGGCTTGATTAGCTATGCGATTAACTCCGATTTTGGTAAAACCGTCGTTCTCTACGATATGGCTCACGGCTTCAAGAAGCCTTTTTTCTGTTTCTTTCAATTCCATCTTATATAACGTCACTAAGTGGTGACAAAATTATAAAAATAATCGGTGACAACCAAATACAAGGCTGCATAAACGCTATTTTTCAGAATGTAAAATAGTCAGAAACAGGAGAGTATCGAGCAATATACTCTTTCGGTGTGTAGCCGGAGAATAGCTTGAATTCTTTAATCATGTGGGATTGGTCGGTGTACCCACATTCGTATGACAGCTGCGCAAAATCTATTCCCTGATTATGCTGCATGACAGATAAGGTACGTTGCAACCTGACTATACGCATGAAATCTTTGGGTGTCGTTCCTATGTTTTCCGAGAAAATCCGGGAGAATTGCTTTTCGCTCAGGCACGCAATATTCGAAAGTGCCCTGATATTTGTTTGAGTGGAATTGTTGATATGACGTACCACTTCCGCCAGTCGTGGCAGATGATAAGGTGTCCCGTACATCAGGCACTTATAGAAATAATTCTCTATCAGTTCAATGCAGATGTCGTGATTTTCACTGTCTTCAACTCTGTGTGCCAAATCACGCAAGGCTGGATTTTCAATGTCCGCAACCGCCACATTCCTGTCACGTAGTAAAGTGACTGGCATATGAAAGAATATTTTTGCCGCATGAGGTTGGAATATCACCACTATCATTTCGATGTCACCGGTTGAAGTCACATCTGAATAACCGCTTTCCTGACCGCAAATAAAACTATGCGGTTGCAATTCATCACGGTTCGTGACTTTGAGCCTTTCGCCTCGATGGAACACAAGTGATATACAGCCTGTCGGCAAAGTGCGTTGCGACACTATGCCTGAGGTACTATCCTGCAATATCCAGTAATACCGTATGAACGGTTTCAGGGCAGGCGTTGGCTGTATGATTCTGAATGTCTGCATCCCGTAAAATTACAACATGACAATTTCCAATGATAGTAAAAAACAGACATTGGTGTTATATGCCTCACTCAACCGTAAATTCCTCTGAATGATAGCTGTTGTAAAAACGACCGGATGCATTTGTTCCGAATCTCTCATAATTTATGTGTTATATGGTGATGTGAACAAACTCGCGGTTTATCCAGATGGTAGCCTCATTTCCGATAAAGCGAATAAGCACATAGTTCGAATCTGCCGGGCCGGCGGGGAAATAATTTATAAAATACTCCTGCCACATCCGTTTGCGGGTTACATCATCCGTAATGATTTCGACTGTGCCGCGCAAAGCAACACTATCGCCATAAAATGAATAGGAAAGCCCGGCTTTGGGATTGAGCCTGAAATCGGCAACCTTTTCGGAGTCTGCTGCGGTCACTACCCAGACCTCATTGCATCCTAACGAATGAATTTTATCCAATGGCACAGGGCGCGGAAAACCCTCCGCATTGACCGATGCCAGCGTTACTTCCTTGCATTGGGAAAGAAGATGGATCGCTTTTTCAGTCAAACTTCTTTCATCTTTCTCTTTCCAGCGTTTGAGTGTTGGGAAGATTTGTTGCATTTGAGCCTTTGCCTGTTGGGGCGTCAGATTCCAACCCGTTTCCTTGTTAATCTGGTCGGTAAACTGAGTGCAGAACTCTATCATCTGGCTCATGTTGAAATCTTGGAGGAAAACACCTCCTTTGTAGCAGTAGCCACAATAGTCCTTACTTTTACTGCCGTCTGAATTTGTGCCGATGTTACCCTCTACAAGGGGCATACCGCAGCTTTGACAAAATCTTTGTTCCATATGTTCTATCATCGTTTTCAAATAATCAGTTCACTATCCCGTCATCTTTTTTTTAAATTTCTCTTTTGCGTATTCGTAGGATTCAAGGATGTAAGGTTTTAATAATTCAAATGTCGCTTCAGATGGGGTTAAAGCGCAAATCCAGCCCATCCACGCATAAACCGGATGCGGCATAATGACATCCTTTGCGGTAAATTCATACGGCATATCTACAATGCAACCTTTACATGGACGTTTGGGCAGTTCTCCGAATAAAGTGCGGAAAGTCTGTTTTCTGACTCCTATATTTATTCGCCACACATCCTTGCGGTCAAGGTGGGAAGCTCGATCATTGTCGCCATCCTTTTCTTTTATCGTCAAGATATAAACCCCACGTTTCAACACTCCATCCGGATTGTAGAAAATCCCACGCTCGCCCCAACTGTTTACTTCGACCGTCCCTTCAAGGTTGTCAAGGCAATATTTCAAAATATCATCAGGTGCAATAGCCATCTTTAATCAAAACATTTAATTAACCTGTACATCGTTTCTATATCCTTCGATGCCATCTCGAATTTTGACTTTTCAATCAGAATGTTCTGACCGGTCATGATGTATGAAGGTATAATGCGTATTCCTTTATAGAAAATCTCAGTATTCCGTAGCTTGTAAGTAGAAATACTTGGAACGGAGTTTTTCTTTGTCGCCTTCTTGCATATCATATTAAAGGCTTTCTTTGCCACATCCCCCATAAGCATGATAACCTTGGCGTTTGGAAACAAAGCAAGCTCTTTTTCCAGATAGGGCAGGCTATCCTCTATGCTCTCCTTTGAAACGGCATATTCGGTTTTAGGTGTCTTGACAGCATTGGTAATGTAAATTCCATTATTCAGAATGTCTTGTACTGAACCTATCTCTATTCCTGCTTTTCTGAACATCGGAATTGTTGTTGACATATACGCGGAATCTGGTTTCCCGTAGAAGTCTTCCTCCGGACATGACGGGACAATCTCATTTATCATGATTGCCTGTATCGTTTCCGGCTCAATATTTACGTCATTAAACCGTAGATTTTGGGTATCCCCACAGAGTTGTTGTAGTTCCGACTTTATATTCATGATTTACTTTTAATTCAAATGTTAACCATTAAATAATCCTGCTCTCGCTCTGTTATAGTCTCAAATCCAAATTTGCAGCATATAATTATCTTGTTGACCTACGGTTCAACGTTTTCAATCGGTTTAAAGATTTCTTCAAAAAACATTGCAGATTCCTCCGACAAACGCCGGGTTGCAGCTATACTTTGAGCCAACACAACTCCTTTTGAATTGATTCGTAATGGCTTCTCTTTACTCTTCGGATAACCGAATCTAAGAAGTGGCACAACCTCATCAGGAATAAGGCGCGGTTGGATAACACTGCCATCTTCTCCCCATACTGCCCATTCGGCACAGCAATTAAACGGTTCCTGATGCTTGCAATGGGGTTTGTCGCCGGGAATAATCATCGTGAGATTCTCAGGCACACTCTGGAGACTTTTATAAGAAACGTCTTTTGCACAAAAGAATGCGTCAGAGACCTTAACGACAACACCTCCGGGAATAAGAGACCTGTAAGGATTTCCGAGTTCTCTTATGCAATAGTCGAAGGCTCTTTCCTTATGAGTCACTTCCAATCTTGCCATTATGTAGAGATGCCGGTCGAGCAATGAGACCGGAAATACGACATCTCCCTCTTTTATTGATGCTATTGATGGCATCCTTGAGTGGATGCTGCCAAACACTACTTTTATAGGCCCTGTGTCATTTGATTTTCTTAGTTCGTCCAACCAGTCCTGAGGCCAGTAAACAGTATAATATGCCATAATATGATGTTACTTGTTTCTATTCAAAAAAGCTGCTGCCAGTTCGGGGCTGTTCAGTGTCATGGCTGACGAGTCTTCGAGATTTTCAGCGTCTTCATCATCCGATATTGAAATGAAGAATGTGATTTCTTCGGTGCGCTCTCCGAATATTCCCGAGCCTTTGACCTGCGCCATCGCTGATATCATTGCGCTGAAGAAAAAGGCTTCGCCCGGCAAAGTGGCGTGGTTTTCCCACAGCAATTTGCTGAGCTTCACCAGTTCGCTGCCATGTCCGTCGGAATATCCCCATTCATCCGGATGCCATTTGCTCTCGTCATCGGGTTCTTCGTCTTCGCTTTGAAGGTACTCCAACGTGTTCACAGCGAGAAAAAGAGAGCAGCAATACCTGTCGGTGACCAAGGCGGCAGTGTATATGTGCTCATCATCTATGCGGCCAAGAATTTCGCGCAGGTCAGTTGTAACCGCATCTCTGATTTTTTCAGTCACTTCCTGCCAGAACGGGGCTACGGGAGTGGCCGGTTCTTCTTTTTTCCGCTCGCGGGCTTCAAAGTCGGGCGAGTTGATATAGCCGATATACTCTTTGGCTTCTTCCGAACCGAGTTTTACAGCATCCTCAAAATACTGGTATCCCAACTCAATATCCGCCTCGGTGCCACGTCCGAAGGCATACGCCACGCCGAGTGCGGTGATCACCTTGACGGTTATTGACTCCCATAGATTGTCGATGTCTTCACCGACTTCATGAAGATACTCGAATGCCACATCGTCGTCTTGAACTGTTCCAAGCCCATCCTGATAACATAAACCGAGATAGGCGGCGGCCTGCGTACGGGTAATCTCGCTGCATTTCGGGTTTTGGTATGCCTTTTCAAACCATTCCACAGCCTTGGCGTAGTCCTGCTCCACATCACCGAAGCCTTCAAACAGATAATATCCTACCTCAAATTGTCCTGCGGGATGTCCGCATTTGGCAGCCATTTCATAGAGTTGATATGCAAGGTCGATATTCTCATCCACTTCTTCACCGGCTTCGTAGATATGCCCGGCATTGTATGCTCCCTGGGGGTCGCCCCTGCGGGCAGCCTCCACATATCGCAACAGCCCACCGTATGAGTCGCCCTTCTCGGTGCGGAGATAATAGCCGTAGTTGTTGCAGATTACGGGTGAAATATCCGCCAGCATCAAGTAATATTTCTCATAAACATCCCGCGCAATCTCGCAGAGGCCGGATTTGCGTATGTCGCAGTAATTGCCCCATCCGGCACAAAGCCCGCCGTCGAAACTGCGCTCGTACCACGCCTTTGCTATCGGCCAGGCCCATGCGTTATAGTCGCTTTCGTCTTTGAATTGCTTGGCATAGTCTGGCTCGACGCGCAGATAGTCGCCCCAATAATACACATTGCCGACCATGTAGCAACAGAAGGCGTCGCCACGTTCTGCCTGGCCGAGAATCTCCTCAAACGCTTCCTTAAACGAGGCGAACGGCATTGCACGTTCCACCGAAGGGGTGAGGTTTGCGCTCCGCGCAGCACAAAGAACGCCCGTGGCACTGCCCATCATCGCGCTCTTCTGCATCAGCTTCGATGCGTTTTCATCGTCAGCTTTGAAGCCTGCTTGTGGCCACACATACTCCTCACCCATGAAGCAGCGGGCTATGAATGCCAGTGCATCGGCATCGCCCTGTTGCGCCGCCTGCATAAGCATCGCGTAACCGCGGCGTATTTCATCGCGGTCAAAACTTGACCAAATCAATTCAACAGCCGTTTTTACCGGCTTGCTATATTTACCTTTCATCTTTCTCTTCGTCTAAAAATCTGAATACCAGTCTTCCAAAATAATCGTTTACGTCAAACTCCTCCCAACAGCTCAGAGGATCGGGCAATCTCTCGCCATCAATCAGACTCCACAGCCAGTTCCGCAAGAGACCGACATCAAAAATAACACCTCTGTAACCAATAGGCACCGGCTCCGACCACCTTACATATTCAACTTTATATCCGGTGGTCGGAGCGGTATCATTGTCACGCCTGCGGATGTTGATATACCCGCCATCGCCTTTAGTGAAATCATAAAGCATCCATAGCGATTTGCCCTCTATGATATCTTCCAAAGCACAGAACACATCCGCCATATCAAAGTATCGGAAATCCTCGCCGTCAACACATAGTTTCGTCTCTGCCTTTTCTTGCTCGGGATGGATTTTCTGACAGTGCCAGCCGGTCATATCAGGAAGCGATGCGGTGCGGAAGAAGTCACACATGATATCGGCGGCCATGTCGCAATCAACGTCCGACCGCCACATTCGCAGCATATACCCGTTGACCATAAAACATACCGCTATACTGCTATCCTTAAAGTAATCAATTGAGTATGCCTTTGCATCGCTGACCAACACCACCGGCACGCATTTTTCAAGGTATACGCATCCGTTATCCTCAATGTCGTCTATAGCATCAAGGATCTTTTCCTCGGTCACGTTTGATGTGCGTATATCCCCGTTCTTTGTGCCCAACACATATTGTGGCTTGCGGGCTTTAAGTCCGGAAAAGATGTCTCGTGTATCGTTGCTCATTTTCAATTAACGGTTTTTATGTTCAGCGGTCAGTTTGCCGCTCTCGATTGATATGTATGGCATAATTTAATTCTTTGCAATTACCCACTTGTCACTCTTGGATTTTCGTTGTGCACAATAACCAAGAGGTAAATCATTCAGGTTGCTGATAGTCGGATCTAAATCCAATACATACTTTAATGAAACTATCCTTGCGTCGCTTTCATTATGTTCTTTACCACAAAGGAATTGCCATGCTCCGTCATCCGCATCGTGTGAAACAAATAATATTTTTTCTTTACCATCCAGGATATGACTGCATATGAAAACAGCCGTATTTGGAGCGTCTGAAAACGGGAAAATATCATTACCCTTATTGGGACTGTTTATATGCTTGCTTATAGCCATTGCAGTCCAACCTATTGCAAGATATACTGTTGCATAGACGACAAACCATAATTCATGTATGTCAAAGAAAATCCATGTCCCGGCAAGAAACGCTACGGCTGACACCAATGGAAGATTCCACATTTTCTTTATGTCTTTCCCGCAGCGATAACCAAGAATCGCAGAATAAATAGGATTCACAATTAAGAAAAGCATCATGCACAGTGCCATTCCGGAACATTCAGACGCAAGCCGGGCAACGGCAAAAGGCAATGCTAACATCACAAGGATTGTGATTGCCAGCCAAATAATTATAGATCTTTTATTAACCATCAGTATAATACTTATTTTAGTATGTCGGAAAGGCTTGATTCTACAAACATTGTCGGAGTAAACTCCACAATCCGGTAGTCAGCAACACCATTGATGTTGAACGGATCTTGCTCTATGATAGAATCAACCACTGCACGGCTTTCGGCCTTTATCAATATTACACCGCCCACGCGGGGAGCCTGCGGACCGGATGCGATGAAATCGCCAGCCGCATAGTGCTCAGCAAGATAGTCACGATGTGCCTGAAGGAAACGGTCGACTTCTTCAAGCGGTTTTTTATATGTCAGAATTGCAATAAACATGGCTGTCCGGTTTTTCCAGCGTTTGAGTTGTGGAAAGAATTGACGCATCATGTCTTTTGCCTGCTCCTGTGTCAAGGTCTGTCCTGACTCCTTGTTTATCTCGTCGGTAAACTGAGCGCAATGTTCAATCATCTGCTCCATAGTGAAGTCTTGTGTGAATCTGCCATCCTTATAGCAGTAGATACAGTAATCCTCGTTGCGACTGCCATCAGCCTTAGTACCTTTGTTGTCTGTAGTCAGCGGCATTCCGCAGCTTTGACAAAATTTATGTTCCATATTCTTATCTTATTTTTGTTTAATCAAACCTTCCAAGACAATCTTAGAAACCTCAGTAATGATGGCTGAGGTCGTTGCTATGTCGTAATTGGAATCAGCAACAAACACGGCAATAGAATATCTTGTACCATTAGGCAAATTCACATATCCACAATCATTTACTGCGGATATGCGACCTTCGGGTGTCGGAAATCCCGTACCTGTCTTATGTCCTATCAGGGCATTAGTAGGCAAAAGGGGGAACGCAAGCCTGTCAAGCCCCGTGCGACACTGTTCAAGCATGACGGATATTTCAGAATATGACTGTGATGCGTTTCTCAATTCGTGGTAAAACCTATCAAATAGCTGCGCCATTGCCAAAGGTGTGGTACGGTTAAGATAGCTTAGGTATGGATCACGGTGCATATCTTCTTCCGAGGCTCCGATTACAATCTCATCAGAGATACCCATTTGCCTCATTATTGATGTTACTCCCGATGTTCCACCGACGCGATGCAGGAGTATGTCTGCCGCATTGTTGTCACTCTCAACCAAAGACCATTCAAGCAGTTCTCTTATAGTTATGGTATTTCGGTTCTTACCATACTTTTTGAGCATCGGGCTATAGGTATCCTCTTTCATAGCCTTCTCGCTGAATGTTACGGTATCGTTCAGGGACATACCGTTAGTATTTATCCAGTGCGCTACCGTCAGAGCCAGCGGAAATTTGACTACGCTCATCATAGGGAAATCCCGATTGCCGTTGACAGATACGGTGTCTTTGCCATTGATAATGACCGCGACACCTATACGGGCATCTTTCCCTTTGATATACTCGTGCAAAGCATTCTCTATCGCCTTGTTTCCACCAGCGAAAGCAGGCGATATAAAAGTCAGAAATGTTATTATAATCAGTAATATCTTCATTTTGAATGCGTTTTGTCCCTCATATAAAATGACAGTCTAATGAACCTAAATCCCCGTCTTGAATAGCTTTGATTGAATTACGAATTATATCTGCGTCCCAGTTCCACCATTGGAGTTCTTGCAATCGGGCTATAATATCTGTAGAGAATCGTTTTCGTATTTCCTTTGCAGGAACACCGCCAACAATCGAGTATGGCTCGACATCCTTTGTGACAACAGCTCGTGTGCCAATTATAGCACCATCACCGATGGTCACTCCAGCCATTATTATAGCGTCATATCCAATCCACACATCATTGCCAATTACAATATCGCCCTTGTTATCCCAAGCAGACACAACATCAGATTTCGGTAAGTCCCATTCCTCAAAGAAAAGTGGGAACGTGTATGTAGAAAGCGATTTCAGGGTATGGTTGGCGCAATTGAATATAAACTTTGCTCCGCAGGCTATTGAGCAAAACTTTCCGATAATCAAACGATCATGATTTATAGGATAATGATACAGCACGTTATTCTTCTCAAAGTCACGAGGGTCATTCACAAAATCATTGTAAATGGTAAAATCTCCGACTTCAATATTCTGGTGCGTTATGACTGATTTAAGATAGACAGTCTGATTATCACCAGAACGAGGATATATCTCTGTTTGGTTCATATCTAAAACTATTTGAGCCGTTCTATTTCATTTATATTCAATATGTGCAAATAATGATAAATATTGCCATCTTCCTGCGCATCACCATTAATGCCAATAACGCTCTTGACTTCCATATAATAATCAGTTCTATTCTTGGCGATTGCCTTCTATCACCTGATTTATCAACTCCAGGACTTCATCGTCTGACATTTTCCTGTCCCTTACAAGAGTGCTTATCACTCCACGAATGGAATTGTTGAAATATCGCTGAACGACATTTTTCAGATTGTTACCACAATACTCCTCTCTTTCTATAAGGGGATAGTAGATGAATCCGTTGTTTCCTGCCGGCTTGTGGTCTAAAAAGCCCTTATCAACAAGAAACTTCACGAATGTAGATATGGCGGTTCTGCTTGGACGAGGTTCGGGATAAGTGGCGATAATCTCCTTAACGGTAGCTTCGCCCTTCTCCCAAAACTTATTCATCACTTCTTCTTCACGCTTGGTAAGTTGTTCCATCATAAAATGAAATTTGGTATATGCAAAATTAGTCTAAATAAATTAGTCAGCCAAGCAAATACGGCTATTTTTATGATTTATAAGCAAACGTTATTATTACGACAATGAAATTTATAGATTAATAAATGAAAATGAAGCAAGAGAATGTAGATAATTATTCCGCTTACTTCATTTTTTTATATACATTTTTATCCCTTTCGGATGGTTTTCATCCTTGAATTGAAACCCCGGCCGCCGATGATGACATGATCGGCAATGAAGTTGTTTGACGAACTTTGTTCATTTATCAGGCTACTTTCTTCAATTCTGTTGTTCCCACCTAGCATACATCTTCCTTGAAAGTTCCACAATTTCTTTGCTCAACTTCACAAGGTCGATGGTATGTTTCTCCAACTTGTAGAGCAACGCCATCGCCTTTTTCTCCGAAAAATGGATGCGCAACTCTTTAACGACCTGATTGTAGTTCGTACCGATGGCACGGAAATGGGCGTGGAAGTCCGACAGTTTGGTGTAGTAGTCCACCAGCGTCTTGTCCACTTTCAGCACCTTGAACTTCTGCCCGAAGAAATGCGCCTTCAGAAAAACAGCTTTCGCATACACCTGTGATTCTTCGTACATCGTGAGAAATTTGTTCCATTCCTCATCATCGAAGCGCACCATCACGCAGTGCGTCTTCGGGTTCAATTTGGGATTTCTCCCGTACTTGCTCTTCTTTTCCATTCTCTTGTTCTTTTAATTTAATGGTTCATCCATTGTTTAATCTTTGATTAAGGAACCCCGAAATTATCCGACTGCGGAGGATAATTCTACCCACGGCGGTGAAGGTGTTTTCAGTTACTTAGAATTATTCGGGTAACTGAAAATATACCTTGCTGTGTCTTTGAAGACACAAGAATCCTCCGCCTGTCGGATTGGTTTGTGAGTATAATAACTCATTTGGAATATCGGTCAAGCCGATGGAGTATATCCACCGACTTGATTGGTTCTACCGTAATTCGCTCAGAGTTTGCGCCACTGCTCGATGTCCTCCCGGTAGGTTTCAAGGTGCAGGCGTACGATGTTCTCTACCATCCCCGATGCGCTCATGCCACGCCCGCCGAGACGGCGGACAATCCCGTCCAGCCGGTCACGCACCTCACCGCTGACGAACACGGGCTTGCGGTCGGTTATCTTGGGAACTTGCAGGTAAGCGGTACGGTACTCGTCCAGCGACAGCCTGCGTTGTTTGCTGCTGACACGCTTCTGTGGCACTGCCACTTCTTCGGGCGTTCTGCCTGACGGTTCATCCACCGTAGCTGTTTCCGCTTTTTTCGTGATGGTCTTGCCGGGTTGTGCCAGCTGTCCCGAATCCAGACCGATGTTCTTGTAGAAGTCGTCCATAGACTTTTCACTACGGGATTCCCTGCGTCCCATTCTTTCCACGATTTCACGAGCCTGCTGCTCACTGATACTTGGTTCTCTTTTCATTGTCATAAAACAGGTTGATTAAGTTATTACTGTGGTCTTGGTCTGTGCCTTGACCGATTATCGCAAGTAAAGTAAGATACTTTAGTGCAGTCAGTCAACGACTTGGATTCAATCAGGCAGTATTGTGAGACTTTGCTTTATGGTGACAGAGATATTGGTGAGGACTTCACAGATTTGCCGGACGTGAATAGCCGGAAGAACAAAGGTGCGATTACAGTCAGGTTTGAATTAAGCCCTTGTTTTCAATCTTGATACATTGCTGATTTCCGGGATTAAGAATATACTCCAAATCTGTGCCAACCTCTACCAACCTGTGCCACATGCTTCCACTTCCGGGAAATCCATTGCCGGATAACAGATTATGTATTCCTTTGCGGCAAAAGAAACAGTAACAATAAAAAGTATGTATATGGAAATCGTATCAATTGAAAGAAAGACCTTTGAGGCGATGGTCGCCAAGTTCGACCGTTTCGTCAGTCGCATGGATGCCATCTGCCGGCGGCACGGAGAGAAGACAATGGGCGAGTGGATGGACAATCAGGACGTGTGCCGGATGCTCAACATCAGCCCACGCACATTGCAGACGCTTCGGGACAACGGGACGCTGGCTTACTCGCAGATAAGCCACAAGACGTATTACCGTCCCGAAGACGTGCAGCGTATTGTTTCCGTTGTGGAGGACAGGCGCAAAGAAGCAAAGTTCAAAGGAAGAACTATATAAACTTGATGAAATGAACGAAGTAAACTAACAATACCCACTAAATCCAAAGTAACATGAATGAACTGATTAACAAGGACAGCGAGTGGATAATCCACTTCATGGGCAGTCTCGACCGTCTTTTGGACAGCTTCGAGCATCTGACCGCCAATTACCGCCCGACATTGGGCGGTGAACGTTTCTTCACCGACAAGGAGGTGTCGGCACGGCTGAAAGTGAGCCGCCGGACACTTCAGGACTACCGTAACGAAGGGCGCATAGCCTATATCCAGTTGGGCGGTAAAATCCTCTACCGTGAATCCGACATCGAAAGGATGCTTGCTGACGGCTACCGTTCTGCCTATCGGCTGACAGGTACATGATTTTCTTGAAGGAGCGCAGTTTACCGGATGCCCTATAATTGCGGAGCAATGGACTTCCGACAAAAGAAAAAAGGAACGGCTTACGGATGAAGCACCAATATCCTGCTTCGTCTGTAAGCCGTTCCTTCTCTTTCTTCTGATTTCCCGTCAGTCGCTTGTTTCCGTTGCCGGATGCCTTTTTAAGCGTGTGGCAGGCAGTGGCAAGGTTTTCGGGCTGAATACGCTCAAACAGGTTTGAGGAAGATTCTGCCCGAAACGGCTCTGCCGCCCGACCTTGCCAATGCCTTCAAAGCCATACGCTACCTTTGCATCCGTGCATCGGGAACGAGTGGCTGACGGAAGAATATAATTTTAGCGACATTTTATCGAGTTGAAAAATACTCTTCTCTTTGTCGATAAATTTTATCCATTAAATATTTGAACATCCGATGATCTAACTCTCCCCCACAATTCATCATGATTTCCTCTGTATCACGCATTAACTTTGTATATTCTCGATCAGCTTGTTCTATATCCATTTTCAAAGAAGAAATTTTATCTAATTTATTAACAATTCGTTCATACTCAATAGCTGCAATTGAGCTACGCCTAGATATACCTTTTCGCCCCTCGTGTACCATCATTTCCATCATCATTTTCAGGTCATTCATTTGTGAACGCATAACATCTAAAGCAAGTACTTCTTTATTAGAATTGTCAAGATTGGGTATAATAGCAGGAGAACTTAAGGCCATTAACTTTACAATAGAATTTATATTTCCAGAATCTCCTTCTGCCGCTTTAGTTGCTTCAATGGCTTCTTGTAGACTTTTTTGGCTTTCCAGAACTTCATGATATTTCATCTCTTTTGAATATTCAAGATATCTCAAAGGAGCAATATCAAATATTTTAGGAGTGCCTTTCTCTTGTATTAATACAACAGGCTTATCAAATGCCTGTCGTATTCCCAATTGTAGCTAACACTTGAAAAGGGACCCGGGTAGCATTTGAAACGTGTACCACCCGA
>ERZ827524.1438-NODE-1438-length-22518-cov-5.639051_pt1 | contig 22518 bp, 28 predicted proteins | sample MGYA00519702_ERZ827524 | MGnify/ENA primary metagenome ERZ827524 (study PRJEB31778, sample SAMEA3449341) | human gut metagenome | biome: human gut; feature: human-associated habitat; material: faeces | place: United Kingdom | collected 2010/2012 ...
TCCATAGCGTCAAGCAAAACTTGTTGTTCAGATCGTTCTAAGTACGAAATCTCAACGGCAGGATTGAAAGCAATTTTGTTTTCGTCTACCATTTCTAATAGTTCGGGGATTAAGTAGGTCAAGCGGATATAGCGAAGTACTTGGTTCTTACTATCTCCACTTTCAGCACCTATCTTTTCCACCGTCAGCAACTTCTCCCCAACTTGGGGAGAAGTTATACCTTGATGATTTAATGCATCTCGTTTCATCTTGTAAGCGAAAGCTTTTTCACTGGGCAGTATCGTTTCCCTTTGCAGGTTGGCGTCAACCATTGCAATGACCGCTTCATCGTCTGACATCTCACGGACGATAACAGGCATTGTTTCAAGTCCCAACACCTGACACGCCGCCAGTCTCCTGTGTCCTGAAATTAACTCGTACCCGCCCTCTGGTAAAGGTCGTGCCAGCGCCGGTGTGATTGCGCCCACCTTGCGAATGCTTTCAATCATTCGTTCCATTTCCTCATTATTCAAAATCTTAAAGGGATGATTTTTGAACGGGCGAAGTTCATTAAGCGGTATATTTTGCACTCGTTCCAACTTCGCATCGTCCCGCATTTCCTGTGTGGTAAATAAATCGTCAAGCTTCGGTAAATCAAAATCTGATTTTCTTTTTGTCATTTTTCATAACCTCACTTTCTTATTGCCATTTCAAATTGCTTTTTATCGGCGCTAAAAATTCTCGTTCAACTGCCAACTGAAATTTCGCCCATTTTTCCATTTCATTTTTCAGCATAGGTACATCAACAAAGCCTAATGCGTTCGCTTTTGCGACAAGCTGATTGATGTTATTACCGATTGCGTTAAGTTCACGCATAACATTGTAGAAACGATCGTCCGGCTTTTCTCTCGGCTCGTAACCTCTTATCAAAATTCTGATAACAGACGATTCCGGTATTCCGGCGAGCTGTACTTTTCTTCTAAGCTCTGCGTTATCTTCGGGAGAGAGCCAGTATTGTTTTTTAATTCTTTTTTGCATTTTTTTAAATCCTTTCTGCGAGGGTATTAGGGTGCAAACCCTAACGAGTTTTTACCGTTTTACGACCTTTGGGAGTATAAATGGTCTGCTCGCTACGATAGTGCAACCCAAAACCCCTGCTTCATTTTTCTTATTTCAGTAATTCCTCTATCACGCTCAGCCGATAAAGAATTTCGCTTTTTTCGAGTGAGTCTAAGTCCTTTTTCAACTGTCTTACCAATCGAAAAGTCTTGTAGATTTTCTCATTCGTTGCGGCTTTTACATCTTTTCCAAGACCTAATCTGCGTAAATATTCCGAAAGAGAAAGCAAGCAACAGCTTGCATTTTGCTGTAATTTTTCTTTTTCTTCTTCGGTTACACGCACATTGATTCCCAGCGTTTTGCTTCGCATAGCTTCACCTCCTCTCGCTGTTTTGTGACGGCAATGACGGTTGTGACGGGCGTTTTGCTATATACAGATATTGCCGTCATTTTCGTCACCGCTGTCATTTCGTATGAATTTAATCAGCCTGCTTTTGCCGGTTCGCTTCGTTCGGTATTCTATACAGTCAGGCTCCAAAACCTCGCAGGTAAACTGACCTAAGTACTTTGTGACCACATTCGGCGTTGTTTCGGTTTCCTGCATATCGACAAGAAGCTCCGTTGCCGTGCCGACCCATTCGGTTCGGCTTTTCATAAATTCCGCCACCCGAAAAAGAAAGTCGGGTATCTTCGCTTTGTGAATTTCCTCGCTGTTTTTTCGCTCCACAAGCTCCCATACAAGGTCGTTAAACTGCAAGGTTATTCCTGATATTCCACATCACGACCGCTTACAAGCAGGGTTGCAGTGTTATCGCTTCGCTTGCGTTTCAGGATATAATTTGTATCTGCCGCTCCGATAATTCCCGTTGAGCCGCTGACCTCATTAAAAGGGTCGTCTCCGTCTTTCAGCTTTCTCAGGTGATGAACGAGAATAACGGCGATATTGTGTTCATCGGCAATCCGCTTGATTGAGGAAATATCGTCGTAATCATTTCCGTACATTCCGGTCTTTCCTGTGCCGCCCTTGCTGTCCCTGACCTTTTGCAGAGTATCAATAATAACCAGCTTTGTTTTCGGAAATTCCTTCAAAAAATCGGTGATTTGTTCTTCCAATCCGCCGCCGATAAGACCGCACATAACGGCAAAATGCAAATTTCTCGGTGCGTCATCGGTCAGGTTATAAAGCCTGTCCTTAATTCTTCGATGAGTATCTTCAAGACTGAGATACAAAACATCGCATTGCTTTGTTTCCATTCCCCAAACGAGCAGTCCCTGCGATACCTTCAGTCCCAGCCACAGCATCAGCCAGCTTTTTCCTATCTTGCTTGCACCGCTTAAAACATTTACGCCCTGCGGTATCAGGCCATCGATAATAAACATTGTTTTGCTCATCGGTGTGGATAAAAGCGTTTCCGCATCCACGGTTTTTAGTTTGTAATTCACTTGTTTTTCTCCTTTCAATTATTGTGTGGACTGTTAGAACGCTGAATTTGAGGTGTCGAATATAAATACTCGAATCACTTCGTTTCAGCTCTGAAAAGCCTTGATTTATAAGCATTTTCAAGCTTCTAACTGTCCATTCGGCGGCGTTTTCGCTCGCTTTCTGCTTTTTGTCTGCGGCGTACTTTCCTGCCGCATTCGGCGCAGTATTTTTGCCTGTTTGACTTCGGCACAAAGGCTTTGCCGCATACTTCACAAGGCTCTGTATGGACCTTGTAAATGTTTGCGCACAGCTCCTTATCGGCGGGTAACACAGCCCTGCGGAAGTACTTACAGACAAGTGACAATGAAATCATCTGCACGCATACACACCCATCGCTCTCATCGAGGACTAAACAATTTCCGTCATCAAAGTTTGCACATAGCTTTCTTATCAGCCGGTTACACCGCCTGCGCTGTGTCGGTGTTAATCGAATCAGCTTATCCAATCTGCTTCACCTCCTCTCCAAGTACATAGTTGATTACGCTTATCTTCGGGATTTTCAGCGATGTTCCTATTTTTACTGCTTGTAACTCGCCGTTGTCGATTAGCTTGTATGCCAGATGTCGGCTGACACCGAGCATTTCCCAAAGCTGCTTTACGGTGACGATATCCGGATAGTTCGGAAACATCATTTTGTAAAGCTCTTTGAGTTCTGTTTTTCTCATCTTTTTTTACCTCCTTATGAGAAATTTCAGCCACACGGATGTGTGACTATGTAAAGTCGAGACAGTATAGGGAGAGGTATGCCATATACCGTCTCCTTTGCCGGTATGCCTGAATGTCGTTCCTGTTCCGGAATCTCACCGCAACGTTTTGTTTTTCTTGGTACGCTCATATCGTGGCGATACTTTTCCGAAAAACATATCTCATTCAGCTGGTCATTCAATTGTCAAAGTTCGGTGAAGGGAAAGAGTTTTTACCCCCTCAATTGGTAGGCGTCGGGATACGGGGGTAAATAAAACAAATCAAAAATATTTTTTAATTTGTTTAAGCTGAGCAGTTTCTACAATCTCTCCGCCTTGTGAGTGTTTTGCCCTCACTTTTAATTGCTGACTTTTTCACGAAAATGGACAAAATTTTTTCAGCTTTACCTTTTTCGCTTAAAATCGGCGTATTATCAGGTTTTTGTCCCTTCACTTGTTTAGAACGGGGTCGGCAAAATGAACACCCTTTTTCAGAAAAAATTTTTCTGCTGAAAACAAAAAAGCCGAAAATCCCACCATTTACGGGCATTTTCGGCTTAAAAAAATTTTTGAAAATTTTCTGATTTGATTGCAAAAAATCTAAAAATCGGCTATAATTGCAGAAAAGGTCAACTTATAATATGACAGGTGATGCTATGCTTTTGAAAAGAATACCCGACAAATTAAAATCAGATATAGAAAAGTTTCGTTCATCTCATACCAACGGAGTTTTACTCTTATCTGCAGACAACGGAATGGGCAAAACTTATGCAGCGTTGTCTTACTGCGCCGAGAATAAAGACGGTCTGTACTTTTCCTTTCGGCATATCGGCGCCGATTTTGCACCGAAAATGTTTTCAAAGCGCTATCCCGAAATTTTTGAGAATTGCACCGATTGGACGGCGTTTTTTGACTTTCTGCGAATTTACGGCAAAGAAAAACGCCCAATCGTCTTTTTTGACGATGTGGGCGAACGAAATGATAAGAAGAATTTTTATGCTGCGTTAAAAAACTTTTCGGAGGAAAACAACGGCTGCGGCGCTGTTGTTGTTTTAATCGGCAGACCTTGGGAGCAACCGGAAATCCCCACTGAAACAATAACCATAGAGCCTTTTTCAACTCAGGAAATTTCCGAAACATTATCTGTAAGCAATGCAGAATCGGTCAATATTTTTTCTCTGTCGGCAGGTATTCCGGAGCTTTTATCGGCATACGATACGAACGCTTCTTTTGAGGAAAATGTAAAGTCGGCGCTTCATATCAATTCACCGTTTTACCGCTTGATGGACAGCAAAATGAGCAGAAGCTTTAGAACACCCGAAAGCTACAACATACTGCTGTATGCAATGACAAACGGCTATAACCGAATCAGCGAATTGGCGGCGTATTCAGGCTATCCGAAAAACAAATGCGACAAATACATTAAGGCATTGTGCGAAGTCGGTCTTGTCCGCAAAGAGCCCGAAAGAAACGGTCACACAAAATATTACCCGGCAAACAGTTATATTGCGCTGTGGTATAAAGCCCTGCTGACCGCCGTTCCCAATCCGGACGGCTCTTTCGGCGAAGATGTTTACGATTGCTTTATGAGATATCTTAACGCCGAAATTGTTTCCCCGTTTTATAAAGATATGTGCGCTTATTGGCTCAGCAAAAACATTAACTCTATTTCAACCGAGTATGTTGACACTAAAGATTCAAGCTATCAAAACATTAAAATCGGAAATGTTACATTCGATTTTGCCTATGCAAAAAAGCAAGGAATCTATGCGTATTATGATACAACACCCGGAGAAAAACTGACGCAAAAGCTCTGGAAAGAGATTGAAAGCAGCACAACCAAGGACAGACCGTTTTACGAGAATGAATATATTCTTTGTACCGTAAACCGTCCGCCGGATAGCTTTTGGACTTTGAGCCAGCGTTACGATAATGTGCATATCGTACCTCTTAAATCTCTTTTTGCCACTTACAACAAAGAATATAACCGCATCAATCATCCTTGTTTCGTTCCGTCGTTTGCAAGAAGCATAGATCATTAAAAGGCATTAGGCAGGCGAGTAGTGTTACATTGAAGAGGTTGCTACAAATTTTAACGATGCACTTGCCGCATACGAAGAAATTCTGTATTTAATTGGTTGTATCTATCGCTATTGAATATTTGAAAGAGTTTTATAAGAAAAAAATTTGATATTTTCTAAAGTGCCACTTACAATCTCCAAAGTGCCAATTTGGCACTTTAGACGGGAATATTAAAATCGTATTTATGTGGTGAGAATAATTTCCAAAGTATCAAAAATCAATTTCAAAGTATCAAATTGATACTTTGGCGCATAAAAAGATTGAAGGTCGTACCGTTTGGCACGACCTTTCGTTTGCTTATTTTCCTTTCAGCACATCTATGTCCTCGAACATAAATTGCATCTTATCAATCTTTTTCACAGTGTGGTAATGACCGCAGTACCAGCGCTTATAGTCGAGTTTTTCTTCAATTTCACCAAGCCATTTTTCCGTACTTTTATCAACGGTACTTTGGTCAAGTCCCTGAATAAAAACTTCTTTCGGCTCGTATTTTACAGGACAAGTATGTGACAGTACAATATCAATCTTGTTTTCTCGGTTTTTGAGCTGATGCTCAACATAAGATTTTATTTTTTCGGAAGGTTGCTCATTTTCAAACCACGCCCAACCTCGTGAAAGGCGATAAAATTTGTCAACACTATATGCGCCGCCGATTACAATACAGGAAAATCCGTCAAAATTATAAATTTCCCCGTCCTTTGCGAAAAGAATATTCGGATATTCATCTTCATACCAAACCATTCCGCCACTATATTCTTTTATCTTGTAAGTAGAAATATCTGCTGGACGCATTTCGTGATTTCCGTGAATGCAAAAAGTAGTAAATGGGAAGCTGTTTACAAAATTCTTGCGAGCTTCATCCCGTTCATTTCCGTAATAATTCAGCCCTGCGTCGCCGAGCACAATCATTGTATCTTTTTCAGTCGGCTCCATTCGTGCCGAAAACTCAATATATCGGCTGAAATCACCGTGTGTATCTCCCGTTATATAAAACATTTACTTTTCCTCCGTTATGGTATTAGTTTTAAATCGACGGTTGTTTTCGAGCATTTCATCAAAGGTAACGGGCATAAAACCGTTAATATCCGCACCTGCGTTCAAGATATTGTCACGAGCTGCGATAAGCGGCCAGAAATCAGCTTTTGTGTCATTATGAATATGTCCGTGAATCATATAGGTTCGCATTGCGTGATTCCAGCTTAACAGGGGCTAATGGCACGTTGTCATTGTGTGCTGTCCGTCGGACACTTCCAGAAACTTATCAATGCTGACAAAATATTGTGAAGCGTCTAATTTTGTCATCCACGAGCCGTCGTGATTTCCGACAATCAGGTGCTTTTTTCCTTTGAGTCGATTTAATATCTCCTCGGCATTTACCGACCGAAAGAACATATCTCCGAGTATATAAACAGTATCATTGCCACGAACTCGGCTGTTCTAGTTTTCAATCATTACTTCGTCCATTTCTTCGGCAGAAGCAAACGGACGACTGCAAAATCGGATAACATTTTCGTGTCCGAAATGCGTATCCGCAGTAAAATAAATCATTTTAATATCATCTCCTAAATTAAAAAAGCAGAGCCATTGAAATACAACAGCCCTGCACGAAATTATAGCGGTAGTTACCGTATTCGTTTCATCTGAACGCATTTCAAATAAGTATGCACTTTTAACCCGAACTGCACAGAGTACAATTCAATCGTTTTAATATTTATTTTTCTTGTAATATAGCTTAACATCTTTCTTGCCCTCCTTCGGTAAGTTATTAAGTATGATACTCGGTTTAGAAATGGGTGTCAAATGTGCGAAACAATGCTTTAATAATAAAAATTGTGCTTAAATTGTCAATATCATCCGAACCGATTAAGCAGTTTTAAAATGAGCTTTATTCCGATAATTATTATACTGTGCGGATTGATATTTGAAGTTTTTCGAGGAATTCAGATAATATTAATTTCAGTATTGACGATTTCGTCTAGATGGTCAATTATGAATCGCTGGGCTTTTTCATCATATAAATTAACTCCGTATTCACGACCATACTTACTTTTCCTTTGCTCAGATGATATACCAATCATATCTGATTTGTCAGTTAATATTTTAAATTTCTTACCATCTTCCGACTCTATTTCGTTTAAAAACCCTTTGCTCATTAACCAGTTTGTAATTTGAGATGCTTTAATTTTTTTCATCTTATTTGAGTTAATATGTTGGTTAATGCTATACGTAAACATACTAATAGAAATTGGTATAGAGGATATCTCTATTTTCTTTTTAGTTTCTTCCGACATGAAAAATGTATATTTTTTTCGTCTGTCAATCTTTACTGGATTAAAATCTATTTTCAACAACATATCTAAAATATCGGCAGCATCTTTTAAAATCTGTTTATTGAATTTTGATTTTAATATTGTATCATCAACTTGATATCCTGTTTTGGGGTCTCTTCCATCTGCCAAGATTTCTAAATTTTCTTTCAATAATACTAATTGTTCAATATCCATTTTTAACACCTCAATATTCCCATTGTACCGTATCTGCTAATTCAAAGAATTTTTTAGCTTCTTCAGGCTCAATCATATTTATAAAATATATTTTCCCATAAATATGTTCTTTATAAAATGCCTTATTGCATCCTATTTTTTTCAAATGACTTTGCACCCCGAATTTTTTGCAATAATAAAGTTCTTGATACAAATCTTTTTTATATTTTTTTGAAACCCTGATTTTGTCGCCGTTCACTAAAAGACCCGTTACTTCCTGTCTTTGATGCGGATACGCTATGCGTGTCTTATTACCGTTTACATTGTATTGTTCATCACTAATTATTTTTATTGCTATATTAATAATAGATTTTATATCGTTCTTACTTGAAAATGTGATATCATCTGCATATCGTGAATATTTTGCTTCGTATTTGACTGCCAACGCACTTAAGCGTGCATCCAATTTCAAACAAGCAATGTTAGAAATATAGGGGCTTGCCGGAGATCCTTGAGGTAATCTACCATTGAAAGTACATAATTTTGCAAGAATGAATGAAACTTCATTTGTATAACCATAATAGGCAAATATTCTATATGTTTTTTCAAATGATATGGATGGAAAAAAGTCCTTAATATCCATATTAACGATACATTTTTGATTAATATGAATCTTAGCATTATTTAAAATGGATTTCTTACTACAAAAACCTGTTGCAAATTCTGAAACCCTAATTTTATTCAAAATATTATCTAAAATCCAACGTTGAATATATTTTAATTCAGCTGATGGTATATCTAATTCTCTATAATCCCCACTCTTTTTAGGTATTCTGGTTTTAGTATAGTAGCGTTCCTCGGAAAACACCATTTTTGTTAACTCGGTAACATCAATTCCGATTAAAAGAGCAAGATGCTTGGTATCAAAAATTACAGGCAAATTATTATCTAATAATCTTCTGGCATAACGTAAGCACTTTGCTAAATAATAGTCATTATAACCAGCAGCACTTATTGCGTTTGATAAATCTTTTACATATTGTTCCTTATCCATAATATCTCCTTTTAAAAAGGAGGATGATATACCGATACTAATTCTGTTATTGGAATATATGTCCTATATTTATTGCCAAATAAGTATAGGACGTAACAAATGATTGTAATTCCAATCATTTGTTACAGCATTAGTTCATTGAAATAATGCTGTATAAATGAAAGAAACATTGTTTCATCGAAAAGCAACTTGCTTTTCTAATTCTATCAGTATATCATCCACTTATCTAATAATAGCTGTTAGAAATACTCATTCTTTATTTGAAAATGCGTTTATTCAAAAACAGATTATCCTGTTTTTGAATAAACCATAAACGGCTGTAGTTCCAGCGTTTATGATGATAAAACACCGTTGGCGTTTTATCATCATAATGTAAGAAACATTAAGCCTATGGATAATAACTAATTACCCGCCTTCTATTTCATAACAACTAATTATTATTTACCGTATTTTTTCGCAAACCCAACAGGAACGTATGGCACATCAATATTCATTGATTTTGATGGATCAATATGTTTCAAGTTTAGTTCGTCGGCTTCTAAAACTGTATCCTCTTGATTATTTGAAATCAAAAAAATTAGGCCCTTATTGGTGATACATAGAAGATCATCTCTATATTCAATGTATCCATCCGAAACCAGTGTAAAAATCACTTCTTCAAGTTGATCACTGCTATATCCAAGCATCTCTTTTAATTCGCTTAATATATATTTGTCCTTTTTTTCTTTGAAATAACTTAAAGCAAGTGAAATAATATAATTGTTCAATTTTAATCACTTCCTATTTTGTTATTATAATTTGCATTTTTGCGTTGTCCTCTTTTTTTCTTCATATTCATCCATTTTGGAGTTTTATCGTTGACTCTTGGAAAAATAGATTGATAACTATTTGTGTTATATCGTATAAAACCTAATGTATTATTGGGTGTATTATTATAAAACACAACTAAGGCTTCTCCGTCATCATACCCCATTATTTCCTTATTTGGAATTGAAAATATTTGGGACATTGTGTGTATTTCGTTTTTGGCTATATCATTATTTTCAAAAAAATTTCTGCTAAAAGCTTTTTCTTGATTAAAAACAGATAACAGCACAATGTTTATTTCATTATCTTTACAATAGCTTTCAATTTTTTCTGTAGCAGAAACCATTGTGTTTATAGTAATAAAATAAACATTTTTGTTTTTATATTTTCCTGGGGATTTTTTTAATTCATCAATGAAACTTTTCCCACTACCGCTGAAATCGTCAATAAACACAATATTTTCAATGTATTTCCAATCCTCGGCATCCAACAAATCTATATCAGTAAGACATATGTTCTTGTTAATATTATTAATCAGCTTATATTCTGTCCAGTAGTCATTAGAACTATTTGTCTTTCCATATTTTGATTTTATAAAAAGATAGATTGTATTCTCATCACTAATATTACTATTTTCAAGCAATTTATTATGTAACATTTTAAGCCAAGTATTAGTTCGTTTATGAGAATAGTACTCTAAATTTTCAATTAATGTTAGAACAGTATCTTGATTTTCTTCTGGGATTTGTTGCATCCATATTTTAAATTTATCATTAAATAGTTGCAATCGTTCATCTATATCGGTGCCATTATCGCACCATTTATCCAAGCAAGCATTTTTCACATCATTCAGTTCTACTGACATTTGATCTCCTTCTTTTTTACTGTACATAATTATACCTGATTAACTATGTAACTTTTTTTCTGTACAATTCATATTACAGTTTTAATTATATCCGCAATTGATTTAATAATTGGTACACAAACAGTATTTCCGCATTGCTTATAGGCACTGTTAATTGGTATATCAGGGAAGCTGTATTCTTTAGGAAACCCTTGCAACACTAAACATTCATACGGTGTTATTTTTCGTATTCCAAAATCATCTCTTATAAAGGGAACACGGTTAAACCAAGTGCCCATATTAGCTTTTAGTGTAAAAGAAATCCCGTCTTTACTCGATTGAATTCCATAATCCGAAAAACGATATATTTGCTCGGAATCGGTTATTGCCTTGTCGAGTCTTTTATACTGTGAAGACTCAGGTGCAAGATAATACGAATCATCAGCTTTTACAGTTTTATCTATAATATCGAATATACGCTTCTTTAATTCGCATTCATCGGGGAATTTGAAATTTTCACAAGCTACTTGCGATTTAAAAGCTACGACATATGTTCTTGTTCTATGTTGCGGAATACCGTAATTACAAGCATCTGCGATTATATATCTGATGAAATAATCTCTTCTTGCCAGTTCATTATGAATTACATTAAATGTTTTTCCGTTGTCGTGTTCCGTAAGATTTGCGACATTCTCTAAAAATATAACAGGACATTGCAATGAATCGGCTATACGCATTATTTCAAAAAACAGATTACCTCGTTTATCCGAAAAGCCTTTTTGATTACCGCAAACAGAAAACGGTTGGCAGGGAAAACCTGCTGTCAGTACATCAACATACGGCAAGCTATTAACATCAATATCCCTAACATCGCCTTCGATTATGTTACAGTTATCAAAATTATATCTGTATGTTTTACAAGCGTCTTTATCTATTTCGTTCGCAAAGGCGATTTCAAATCCTGCTTGTTGAAAACCTAAATCTATTCCGCCGATGCCCGAAAACAAGCTACCGACTTTTAAAACAGACATTTAAAATACTCCTATCAAAATTTTGTTATTTGACATACAACACATCTCTGTGATATTCGAGATAATTATTCATTTCGGTTGTAGTTTTTAAATCAAAACTCATATTCGGCTCAATATGTAATCTGTGTTCATTTTCTTTTCCTAAAAAAGATGAAATATGCAATCGACCGTCGTTTTCAAATGTAATAAGACCGCTGTCAAAAAGCTTGTCCATATTGGCACATAGGAGCAGACCGTTATTTACATCAATTCGTTCTGCATTAGTAGATATAGACCAAGGCTTTATGTGACTGGCAATCAGGAGTTTTCTGTTATCAATGCCGGTCATTACACATTGTGAGTTATACTTCTTTATCAATTCTTCTCGATAAGCACCTTGACCGATTCGAGCTTTTACTAAAGCTTCTTTTTCCGTTTGCGGCAAATTACTCTTTTTAATTTCGTCAGCTAAAGCCAATTCATCAGCTTCGTTCTCAAAACAATCTAAGGCAAATAATCTATATTGCTTTAATGCATTACTGTACATATGATTGCCTTTTTGATTTTTAGCAATAAATTGTGGATTGTTTAAAATTATGAATACGGCAACATCCAATTCCGTTAAACTCATATTAAGCAAACTTTTGTGGATAATTTTAATTTCCTGCATTTCATTTGAAATTGTATTAAGTGCTCGCTTATATTTATAAACAGAGCTGTCGGATAATTTACTGTTTGCGTTCATCCAAGAGGAAAAATCATCTAAAATCATAACAAAACATTTCCTATCTGAATCTTACCTGTAAATTGAATTTGATTTTAAAAGTGTTATTTTCATTGTAGACTTGAGCATATTCATAACGAGTAGTGCTTGGGCTGTCAAAGCAGGTATAATCATATAAGTATTGTTCAAAATCGGTACGATTATAAATGTGGTAACATACAACGCTGCCGTCTTGTTTTACGACAATATATCCGCCGTTAGCATCTTCTTCGCCTTCCCAATGTTTTTCGGGAGTCATACCGAGAGCAGCTGCACAAAGGAATTTTTTGAACTTGTATTCGTACATATTTGTGTTTGCAAAATTTAATGGGTTTTCTGTTTTTAGCTGTTCTATTACATCAGATAACTTTTTAATGTTATCTCTGTATGTGATGAGCAGCGCATTGGCTAATATGACAGGCATTTGCGAATCAATGAACTGAAGATTTTCTTGAAATTGTGCAGATGTCATACTGTCAAATTCAAAAGTACATTCGTGATTAACCAATTCGCCGACTCTGTCTATGATTTTTGTTCGAGTTGCAATTTCGTTGACATTTTCTGCAAGCTCGTTGGTGCACCCGATTATATTATAAATAATATTTGTGTTCTTTCCCGGATTAATCAAAGTCGGTTTTGCGCCGAGATAACTCTTTATTGAAAAACCGCATACAGGGGATATACCAGTGTGAATATCGTGTATTTGAATGTCTATATCTTGTTTATGTGCAGAATCGGCTTTTAATTTATTAACGAAAATAGAATCGAAGAAATCATTTACTTCGGGAATTTCAAATGCACGTTCTCCGGTCGGGATTTTTTCTAACAATTCCGCAACAATATGTTCGAATTCATCTTTACTTACAGTTTTGAGTAATGTATCTCCGTCAAATATTTTGACAGAATTCCAATCTGCATTGCAAGGAACATAATTAAGAATTGTACCTGCCACTTCTTCACGCAGAATTTTCAATATCGGAAAATATACCGTTGTCGGATTTAAGTCTTTATCGGCAGCTTTTAATATACCGCTGTTCAACAAATAACAAAAAGCATATATTTCAGACCATTCGCCTTTATTACCTTTCAGCATTATCAATTACCTCCTTGATTTTTTTTGCTATTGCTTCAATTACATTAACGGTTACGCTGTTGCCGAATTGCTTATACAAATGAACATCGGCAAGCGGAAGATTATAAGTATCCGGAAAGCCCTGTAAACGAGCCCATTCACGGGGAGTCATTTTGCGGATACCTTCTTTATTTATTTCGCCTTTAATATGTGTTGTAGGGACAAGGTTCGTTTGGCGCTTATCTATAAGCAGATTGCGCTCTCTTCCCATTCCGCCGCAAACTATCGCACCTGCAATACCGTCCCATTCACGAATTTCATATCCAAAGCCGTTACCTTTTGATTCGTGACGAGCTTTATGTTTTCTCAGAGTTTCTACATATACATCACTTAAATAATATTTTGCCGGTACAGCTTCTTTTTCAATGATATCTTTAATTCGTTTGGTATCGTCTGTTGCTTCGGGGAAAATAAACTCTTCGGGAGCAATATCATTTCTGAAAGCAACAATGTAGATGCGCTCTCTGTTTTGAGGAACACCAAAGTCTTTGCTGTTTAATACTTTGTGAAACACTTTATAGCCCAGTTCTTCAAATGTTTTACATATAATTTTAAATGTTCGCCCTCTGTCGTGTATTACAAGCCCTTTTACATTTTCACAAAAAATTACTTTGGGTTTATGATATTCGCATATCCTTGCAACATCTTGAAACAGCGTTCCTCGGCAAAGACCTTTATAATTATCTTCAAAACCTTTTCTTTGACCTGCCAGACTGAACGCTTGACAGGGAAATCCTGCTAAACAGATATCAAATGTCGGGATCTCTTTTTCATCAATTTTGGTAATATCACCGGCAATTTCAAAATTATCTTTGAAATTTGCCCTATATGTTTTCTGAGCATATTCGTCCCACTCACTGACAAACACAGTTTCAATACTGTCTCCAAAAGCTTTATCAAATCCGAGTCGGATTCCTCCGATTCCCGCAAACAGATCAATAGATTTCAGTTTCTTCATCTTTGTTTAATAATCCTTTCAATTTTATCTGCACATTCAGTTAAATTCTTTTTTATATCATTTCCCCAAAAACGCAAGACAACCCAACCTTCAGCTTGAAGTTTGTTTGTAACTTCGATATCTCTTTGAATATTGCGTTCGATTTTGGGAATCCAAAATTCTCTTTTGGATTTTATTTCATTCTTTTTATTCTCCCAATCATAACCGTGCCAAAATTCACTGTCACAAAAAACAGCGACTTTTTTGCCGATAAAAACTATATCGGGCTTACCGTAAACTTTAGTTGAGTTCTTTTGGTATCGCAGACCCCTATTCCAAAGCTCTTTACGCAACATTACTTCAATTTTGGAATCTGTATTTTTCACAGCTTGCATATTCCTTCTGCGTTGTTCGGGTGTATGATTATCCATATTATTTCACCAACCTACTCTGACGTACCGCCTGATTTTGCCCAAGCGTCAACTCCGCTGATTTTAAATCTCCAAAGTCTGCCCATTTTTGTGGCAGGCATATTTTTTTATCTATCCAAGGCAATACTGTATCTCGACTTACTCCCAAATGTTCCATTATTTCTTTCATAGAACACCAGCGCTCGGTTGCGGTATCCACTTTTATCCCTCGCCTAATCCTTTGCATTTATAGAATTGAGTTGAGTTTTTGTTCAACAATTTCAATGCTTTTGTGCATAGAAACTTCCTTTGAAAATCCACCAACAATATCTTGCATTATTTGCGAACTCCAATATATTTTTAATTTTTCCTTTGCACGGGTAATTGCTGTGTAGAAAATTCCGTGTGTTATCATTTCGGAATTACTCTTTGGGATAACGATTTTTACAGAATTATATTCCAATCCTTGAGCTTTATGAATAGAAACAGCATAGGCGAGTTGAAATGGAACGATACATTTTGCCCGTATAGTTTCGTCTGTTTCGTCATGCGAATTTGAATAAACGCAAAAGCGAATACGAGTGCTTTCTTCGTATGACTCAATATATTCAATATCTGACAACCTGCAATCATTTTCTGTCAAAAGAGTTGCTACATCAATAGTAAATTGAATCATATCGTCATTTTTTTCAATGTCAATAATTTTACCCTTTAGATTGTTATACAATAGAGGAAATCTTTGGCTATCATTAAACAAAACCGGATCGCCAATCTTATATGTCCATTCTTGCCACGAAATAGCTTCGGACTCGGTATTTGCGTTTTGTAAATAGGCATTCATATTGTTTAATCCGAATTTTCCATCATAGTTAAGGCACAACACGACTTCATCTTCATTTGATTTGTCAAATATACCTGAGCCAATATCTTCAGAAAATGGTCCGTTTATTGCAAGCATTTCAGTTATAAGATCACCGTGATTTCTTACTTCGTCCCAAAGATTGATAAGATCGGGATCGTTTGTTCGCCAAGTGCTTAACAGCTCTACAGTTGCGTTAGGAGATGACACAATTTCCTTTGCGTATCTAAACCAATTACCAAATTCGATTGATTCAATCTGATGAATATCTCCAGCCAAAACAATAAAAGCATCAGAACTTATTTTGGAGAAAAAATTAGCCATACTACGATTGTCAATGGTGCTACATTCGTCTACAAATATTACATCATAGTCAGGTAAATTAACTTTTCGATTAAAGCTATCAATACTAACAAAGGCACCATCTGCACCGGGATTATCAATTCTTCGAATAAGGTTTTGTTTGGCTGTATGCGTTTTAGTTAAAAATAACTTTTTACGACCAACCATTAGGTTTGATATATAGTTAATTAATGTCGTTTTTCCCGTTCCGGCTGCACCGTAAACCAATAAAACCCTTGAATTTACAAAAGCGGTTTTAATAGCTTCAACTTTTAGAGGATCTTTAATGGCATCTTTATTATCACGTAAAAACTTATTATTCAGTTCTTTTTGACCGTTATTTCCAATGTGTGAAAGTTCTAATAACTTTTTTAAGATGAATAATGTGCTTCTTTCATAAGAATCTATTGTTGCCAATCCATTATCAATCGAAATGGCAAATCCTTTTTGCTTTTCCCAATTATCTAATTGGGCATTAAACTTTGTAATTGCATCAGTACTTGCTATTGCACCTTGCTCAAAATATATCTCACCAGTTTGATTGATAGCATTTTTCAATGTAAGATATGGTCTAATCTTTTCAATGTCTTTATAACCAACAGCGTTTAATGTATGCTTGAAATTATTACCTTCATTTGTTTTTTCGCCAAATAGATTAGATAATAAAGGGTTTTTTTCAAATGGATAACATCCACTTGATAAATACAAATCACCTCGCATACATTTCCCGAACCTATTTGGTAAAACCCTTTCAATCGTTTCTTCACGTAAATTTTGCAGCAAATAGCGAATAACATTTCTGCCGATAACATAATCTGCCGTTTGTGAAAATAGTTGTTTCATTTTGACAAGAATTTCTTTAAACAATACAGTATTTGCTTTTGCGTAAATTTTTTCAAGCGATGAATCAAATTCCTCTTGGCTTAAATCAATAAAATCCAACAAGCTTATTCCAGTATTGGTCAGAAATAACATTAAAGACTGATACTCACCATATCGTGAATTTATATTACACGGCATCATTAAAATTTTTGCTAACTTATTTAAACTTGAAGGATCAATAGAAGTTCGCCAATTAGAAATGATTTTTATTTTTGATTTCACCCCCCATAAATCAATGTAAGCTTCTGTATAACTAATTTGTATACAATAGTTTGCAGGAATATCTTCTTTCGTATAAACAGTAAATCGATTATACTTTGTTGCATATATGCCTGCCAATTGTAATGTGATTTCATAGTATCGCTCTTTCCCAATAAAGAACGGTACTTTTTTCTGAATATAGTATCTTGAGATTGATTGACAACTCTTAGAAAAATCAGCTCGTTCTATTGCAGAAGCTACGCAGGTATAATATTGCTTATCTAATTCATCAATAGGAAGTTTTAAATCTTCAAGATTCTCTAAAACCTCAAGATTATAATTGCTTTTAAAATCTTTTCTAATTTGCCACAGAAAATTATAATATTTTAGCATTAATCGTTCTGACTGACCAACTTCAGGAACTCGATTTTCAATATACTTTAACCCTTTATAAAATACAGATAAATATTTTGTATTTATCTGCAGAAGGGATTGTTCCCACGCAAGTTTTAAATCTGGATGTGCAACACCTAATCGCATTGAATTCATTATCAAAGCTGATTTACACATATCATCTAAGCGTGGAAGTATCTGCTCTGAAATACTATCAAAATTTTCTTCAGGAAGCGTAAGATTAGCAATGCTGTTAGATATATCTTTATCACATCGTTTAATAATATGTTCTACCTCGTTTCGAGTAAAAGAGTGGCAGTTGAGTTTGTTTGTAAATAAATGTCGTGCAGCTGTTTCGGATAATTTTTTACAAAACAGTTCCACGCTTTCGTCTGAATTTTTAATCTCGTCTGCCGGAAAAAATGTAATGGTGGTACTTTCTTTAGAAAAATCGATTTCATTCAGTAAGGTTGACGAAATGTATTTCCAAAATACGCGCTCTTTTCCTCTTTCATCAGGATTTAATACAAGGAACAAAATACCCGGATCAAGTGTTATATTACTTGCAATATACGCTGGGAATGCTAAACTTTGCAAAGAATAATTTATGCATCCATCTGTTTCTCGGTAAGAATGCGTTCCCTTAATTTGTACGCAAAAGTTATGGCAGGGCTGCCTTGAAATAGCGGGATTTGTTACTAACTCAAAGGTGCCATCTGTATTAGGCCATTTGTCGTTAAATGCAAAATTAGTGTTGATTTTTCCATTGGAGCGAAGAAAAGTTTGTAAAAGCGATACCGCTGCTTCATCCATTGCAGAGTGAACAGTGTGTGTCTTTATATGTTTTTGAATTTCTTTGGGATTAGATGTAAGCACAATATTTTCTCCCTTCATCTAACTGATATCTTTGAACTATTCGAAAATTACAAACAGTTGAATTCAATTATCTTAATTTTTCAAATAACCGAACTATTAAGATGGATTTGATAATTACTCTTATTTTGTCGTTCCTCTTGCTTCCATCCACGTATCAACATCGCTAATTCTGAATTTCCACAGTCTGCCGATTCTTGTTGCGGGCATATTGTATTGTTCAATCCATACGAGCACGGTATCACGGCTCACACCGAGATGTGCGGTAATTTCTTTCATTGAGCACCAGCGTTCTGCTGTTGTATCCATTTTTAGCCCTCACTTTCAGGTAGATATAACTATTCAAATTAAATTATACTCCAATATTCCGCAATTTTCAACGATTATTGCGGATTTATTCGGAATTCCTTTGGTTTTTATCCTTATAAGCATAGCAAAAAGGTCAAGTACGATTAAACAACCATACTTGACCTTGGTTTATCAGTTCTTTAGATTTAAAATCTTGTTAGAAAAACTATATACTTTATCTAACAAAAATGACTTCCGAATTTACTATCTCTGTTACTCTGTTGCAGATATTATTCATCCTCCTTATCCACTCCATTGGATTCTCTACTTTAAGCTGTTCAGTAACGCCTTCTTTTTCGGAGAGTTCTTTTACCAGCCGAGAAAAAAGAGCCTGTGCCTGTTCTTCGGTATCTGCAAGGTGGGAATGGAGCTTGCCGGAAGTAAGCAGATTATAATACAAGACTTTGCGGTAATGCTTTAGGTAATTCAGTCTGCGCTGTCCCCAAATACCTATTGGGCGTTCTTCTTCGGGCGGTAGTGTAACATCAGGTAATCTGTAATCTCCCTGCACCGTGTAAAGCCCGCCGTTTTGTTCAAATAATGATTTCATACTCTTGTCCTCCTTAATATTCTTTGAATGGTGCTTCATTGTTGATAAAGGTGTCTACGGTAAATCTTGCTCCAAGACGAAAGCCCATAATAAAGCTATCGAGGTTGGATTCGCCGTTTACCACGCTCCACGCATTAACATAGTCAAGAAATTTGCTCTTACCTTCATCGGTCAGCTTTTCGGTAAGGTATTCCTCTGCATCGCTGAGAATTTGCAATTCCTTTGACATAGCCGAATTACATTTTGTACTTCGTGCCTGTGGCTCGATATTGCCATAATAAAATTCTTCAATAAATCGTGGCATAAAAATGCACCTGCCTTTCGATTACAGTTTATCAAAATCAAAAAGCAGGTGCGAGTCTGCGAAATTTTAAATCGCACATTACAATAACGCTATTTACAAAAAAGTTTAGTTTTTAGAAAAATCGGATGTTTACAACTTCTTAAAAATGTGCTAATATACATCTGCAGTTAATTGCTCCAAAACTGAATGATATTTCATCTTTTGGAGGTTTTACAATGAACTGCAAACGCAAAATAGACAAAGGGGCAACTGGGCTTAAGCTTTATCGGCTGATTAAAAAATCCGGATTGACATATGCGCAAATCGCTGAGTATCTGGAACTGCAGACGCCGAGAGTTATATATGATTGGATAAATGGGAATAAATTTCCCTCAACCGAAAATCTGTATAACCTTGCCGAATTGTTTAATGTGCAAATAGAAGATATCCTCGCTTTTTGAGGGTATCTTCTTTTTTGTACCATCGGTACATTGTTCAAACCGGCTCGTCTTTGTATAATACTTGCATAAGATTCAATTATGTACTATACTTAAAGTACATAAGAAATATTGAAACTGGTTTTGTTTCAATTGGTGCCTATAAACATTTTTGTTAGAGTGGTAAGTATCTTATGTATTAGCTTAATAATCAATTAAGCGAAACGCCCTCTATCACGGAGGGCGTTTTTTCGGAGGAAAAAGATGAAAAAAGATAGAAGCAAGCAGATTCTGAAAAAAGATGATTATGAAAAATTTCAGTATCATGACACACGTTTTTTTGGATTATTTTATAAGAAAGAAAAAGTTGGATTTGATTCCATTATTAAGGATATCAAAATCGATGTGAAGCGATTTCGCAATACTTGTCAATTCAATTTTACCGATAATCAGCTAAGGATAATCAGCTCCCGACAAACCCATTATTTTTATCCGAAGAAAAGCGAGTATTATGATTATATGTGTAACATATTCAATGCAAAGCTTGATCAACTTTCAGATTATTGGGAAAATCACTATAAAGACTTAATTCGTTATGCGGAAAAGCGAATAGAAAGACCAATAGAAGCAACACCGGGAAATAATGAGCTGTTTTTAATGGGAATTATCAATTATGATGAAGCAATTGATATGGCACGCTGGAACAATTCCTCTAATGAATACAGATATAAGCGTGAATGTGCAGAAGTCGTTGCAAGCTTGTATGCGCAATACATTCATCAGATGGCATCGCAAATTGAGGCTGTAACGGTATTTATACTTTCACAGAAGAATGTTAATGTTGAACACTTTAACAGATCGGTTCTGTACGGAACAGGAGCGGGAAAGGCCAAGATGATTCAGGAGCTTCCTTCTTTTAATTACTATGACAAGCTTTATTGCCTTTGGAATTTTATAAAGCACAACAGCAAATCTACATATGAAAAATTAAAAGAAAGTTATCCAAATTTGTTAGTTGACGGTATTGAATATAAGCCAGGGCAACCTGCTTACGGAATTATTAATTTTTCGGATGAACTGATTTTAGATTTGCTTAACGGTTGCCGTTCTTTTTTCAAAGAATACTGTTCACTTGTCTTTGACGAGGATTATGAAGAGGCGCAATGGAATTACGGAAGGTACTTTCTTGACATTATCAAGGATTGCCAAAAGGTAATTTTAAATCCCTTTGGATTGCCATTTTATCTTTAACCGATCAACATATCAAAGAAAGCGGGAACCGCAGGAAATCTCATTAAGCGTGTATGGTAAAATAGAATTTATGAGAAAGCTTACTCTGTGTTAAAAAATCATTATTACAATTACCTGCAAATGACAAATTTAGTTATCAATCCAGTCGGAAGCCTTCAAACGTTTTCAGAAGATTTTAATACATATGATACTGACACAGTTAATGCATACAAAAAAATGAAATTGTACTTAGATTAAGTAGGAGGAACATTTATGGGGAAACACTTTTTCGACTATGATGACGGAGATTTTGCTCATACTATCTCAGACAATATGGCAATTGACTCTGACGGAGATTTGATGATGCGTATGGGTGATAATATGGCAATGGATATGGATTCGGGTGAATTGCATATCATATCCGGTTGGCCGGATGACGAAGATGATGACTAATTGATAAATAACCGCCTCTGCATTTTTGTAGAGGCGGTTATTTCTACTTCTTGTTGTTTAGTTTCCTTTGAAAATCATTCAGCGTTTGAATATGCCACAAACTTTTGCGAGTGATGGAGCGAAAGGTCAGCGAGCAGAAGAACTCTGCAAGAAAGATTTTCGGAATGTAATATACCTGCCCTTTGCGGAAGGATTTCAGCACATCTTTATTGCACCAGTTGTTGATTGCGGTTTTACTGTAACCCGTCAGGGCGGCAACCTCCTGCACTGTCACCACATCTTTATACTTTTTCAGAAGTCCGGTGTAGTAGTCGTACATTTGGCGGAGTACTTCTTCGGGCAGTTCAGCCGACAGCCTTGCTACATAATGACTGCCGTACCATCCCCTCGGTGCGGAATAAAGCTCCGGGAAAACGGCTCGTTTTTCAAGATATGCTTTCACATCTTCTTTTTTAATTTTGTAGCAGCGTGTCTTCTTGCCTGACCACTCGCAAGGCACTTGTCCGCTTTTGAGTAGATGCAGGGCGGTTGACTTGCTGATATGGCAAAGGCGGTAAAACTGGTCTTTGTTCATCACATCGGGAACACTATCCCAATCAATCGGTAAATTTTTCATTTGATACACCTCGAACATAGATTTTGTCGGTTTGAAGCTCTGCTCTGCGGTGTATATATTTTTGTATTGCCTTCTTCCGTTTTTTCTCTCCTGTCTTCCCGATTTTCTCTCCAAAATCGGCAAAAATGCCGATTTGAACCCACTTTCCGAAAATGCAGGTAAGACAAGGGATTGCAGGCGAAAAGCCTGATTTTATGCGGTTTTTTCCTCGGACAAAACAACCTGAAAGTGACAGAAAATTATCTGCACTTGGTAAGATGACTAAAAAACTCGAAATCATGATGCCCCCTGAGGGACGAGGGTTCGAATCCCTCCGTCTCCGCCA
>ERZ827524.1439-NODE-1439-length-22505-cov-7.554922_pt1 | contig 22505 bp, 19 predicted proteins | sample MGYA00519702_ERZ827524 | MGnify/ENA primary metagenome ERZ827524 (study PRJEB31778, sample SAMEA3449341) | human gut metagenome | biome: human gut; feature: human-associated habitat; material: faeces | place: United Kingdom | collected 2010/2012 ...
TCAATGAAAAAGAAAGGAAAGTATGATTTTCGCTTCCGTATTTATCATACAAGCGTTTTACGATGAATCCATATGAACAGCGCCGCCGCCGCGTACTCGATCAGCTTCAATTCGGCGAGATGATGGTGCTTTACAGCGGCGAAAGCGTCGCAAGCTCGATGGACGAGGGCTTTGAATTTGAGGCGAACCATCATTTCTTCTATCTGACGGGTCTGCGCCGGGAGAACATGGCGCTCGTGCTGGCCAATACGCATCATCCGGCGCATGTCATCCTGTTTATCGAAGAACCGATTCCCGATATGGAGCGCTGGACGGGTCGCCGCGTGACGATTGACGAGGCGAAGGCCGTCAGCGGCATTGACGATGTGCGCTATATCGACAGCGTGGAGAGCCTCATCAGCCGCTGCGTCGCGCGCGAAACGGTCGAGGCTGCGTATTTTGACTGCTATCGCAACGCCATGGGCGATACGGACAGCTGCAACATGCAGAAGGCGAAGCGCTTTGCGCAGCAATACCCGACCATCGCGCTCAAGAACGCGCATACGATGCTGTCTGCCATGCGCATGGTGAAGGATGAGGCCGAGATCAGGACGCTTGAGCGCGCGATTGCGATCACGGATCAGGGCTTGCGCCGTGTGCTCGCGACGCTTGAGCCGGGGCGCATGGAATATCAGCAGCAGGCGGAGTTTGAGTATGAAATCCGCATGCGGGGCGCGGAGCGCGTCTCCTTCCCGACGATCGCGGGCAGCGGCATTAACGGCTGCATGCTGCATTACGGCACGAACCACTGCAAGCTGGAGGACGGCAAGCTGCTGCTGCTCGACCTCGGCGCGCGGGTGGAGGGCTACTGCGCCGATATCACCCGAACCTACCCGATTAGCGGCAAGTATTCGCCGCGCCAGAAGGAGATTTACGACATCGTGCTGCGCGCCAACCGGGCGGTGGCCGAGGCCGCGCGGCCGGGCGTGACCCTGCGCGAGCTGAACGACCTTTGCAAAAAGGTGCTGGCGGAGGGCATGATGGCCATTGGCAAAATCCAGTCGGCGGAGGAAATCGGCAGGTATTACATGCACGGCGTTTCCCACCATCTGGGGCTGGACACGCACGACTGCGCCGTTCGCGAGGATCTGGGGCTGCGCGCGGGCATGGTCATCAGCGACGAGCCGGGGCTGTATATCGACGAGGAGGAAATCGGCATCCGCATCGAGGATGATCTGCTGATTACGGATGCGGGCTGCCGCGTGCTCTCCGAGGCGATTCCGCGCACGACGGAGGAAATCGAAGCGCTGATGGCGCGCTGACGTTCGGAGGAATGGGCATGAAGCTGAAAATTCAGGCCAGAGCGAAGATCAACTGGACGCTGGACGTGGTGGGCACGCTGCCCAACGGCTATCACGATCTGGATATGCTGATGCAGTCCGTCACGCTCTGCGACCAGATGACGATGGAGGAAGCGCCGCAGCTCTCCCTCTATGTGCGGGCGCAGGGGCGCGCGTTCGTTCCGGCGGACGGCAATAACCTCGTGCTGAAGGCGGCGGCGGCGCTGCAAGCCGCGACAGGCTGCACACGCGGCGCGCGCATCACGCTCAAAAAATACATCCCCGTCGCGGCCGGCATGGGCGGCGGCAGCAGCGACGCGGCGGCGGCGCTCGTCGGGCTGAACCGCCTGTGGGGGCTGGGGCTCTCGGCAGACAGGCTGGAGGAAATCGGCCTGACCGTCGGCGCGGACGTGCCGTTCTGCGTTCGCGGCGGCTTGCAGCGGGCGCAGGGCGTGGGCGAAAGGCTGACGCCGCTGGCGATGAAAAAGCCGCTGTATCTGGTGGCGTTTCAGCCCTGCCGGGGGCTGTCCACCAAGGACGTCTTCACCGCGCTGCACGAGGACGGCATCCGCGGCGAGGACAGGCCGGATAACGAGGCGGCGCAGCGCGCGCTGGCCGCGGGCGACGTTCGCGCGCTCGGCGCGGCGCTTGGCAATGTGCTCGAGCCGGTTTCGCGGCGGATGCGCCCGGAAATCGACCGCGCCATTCGCGCCATCGAGGAGAGCGGCGCGGTCGGCGCGCGGATGACGGGCAGCGGATCGGCGGTTTTCGGCGTGTTCATGCACGCGGGTGCATGCCGACGCGCGGCAGATCGGCTGGCGGCGGCATATCCGACCTGCCGAATGATGCGCACGGCTGCGCACGGCGTCGTCGTCGAGGAAGAAGCATAAAGAAGCGCAAATCAGAAAGCGCAAACCGGTATAATTTCACAGCCGTCGGGCGACCCTTGTTGTATCAACCGCGTGAAACGGAGGAATGAACATGGGTCGCCTTTTTGCCGCGCTTTTTCTCTGCGCGCTGCTGCTGACGGCATTGGCTCTGCCCAAAAAGCCCGCGCAGCCCGTCTTTTTCAGCATGCTGTTTGAACAGCTTCTGCCCGAATGGCTCTTGGGCGAAGCGACGGAGGACGAGGCGGGGGAGGCGGCGCGGACATGGCTGTGAGCAAAAGGGGCGCGCGCATCGTCGCGGCGGCGCTTTTCGGGCTGATGCTGCTGTTTGTGTTTGCGCCGACGGCGCTGGCGGCGGTTTACTGGGGGCAGAGCGGCGAAACGGTGCGCCGCGTGCAGCAAAAGCTGAAGCAATGGGGCTATTATTCTGGCGCGGTGGACGGCGTGTTCGGTCAGGGGACATACGACGCGGTGATCCGCTTTCAGAAAAAGAACGGCCTGCGGGCGGACGGCGTGGCGGGCGCGGCGACGCTGGCGGCGATGGGCGTTTCCGAAAAGGCGGCGGCCTCGGCGGTGACGACGGCGGCTTCCGGCTACGCCTCGGAGGTCGAGCTGCTGGCGCGGCTGATTCACGGCGAGGCGCGCGGCGAGCCCTATGTCGGCATGGTGGCGGTCGGCGCGGTGGCGCTCAACCGGGTCAGGAGCAGCCGTTTTCCCAATACGCTGGCCGGGGTGATCTATCAATCCGGCGCGTTCGACGCGGTGAGCGACGGGCAGATCAATTTAGCGCCCAGCGAGCAGAGTCGCCGCGCCGCGCGGGACGCGCTCAACGGCTGGGATCCGACGAGCGGCTGCCTGTATTACTACAACCCGGCGACGGCAACCTCCCCGTGGATCTGGTCGCGCGAGGTTCGGCTGACCATCGGCGACCACAGCTTTGCGGTGTAAAGGATGGGCGGCATGGAGGAAGGAAAGCGGCTTCGGCGCATGCTGGCCGGGCTGACGGCGCTGCTGTGTCTGGCCGTCGGCCTGTGCGGCGCGCTGCACCTGCGCGAGGCCGAGCTGCGCCGCGAAATCGCCATGCAGCAGCAGCGGGAAATGGCCGACGTGATCGCGGCGATGGCGGATATCGAGGTGAACCTGTCCAAGCTGCTGGTGGCCTCGGGCGCGCGGCAGAGCGTGTCGCTGCTGGGCGAAACGGCGATTCTCGCGCAGCATGTGGAAAGCGGCCTTTCCCGCCTGACGGCGGGCGAGCGGGCGACGGGCGACGCGATGAAATTCGCCGGACAGATGGGGCAGTACTCCCTTGCGCTGGCGGCGCAGGTCTCGGATGGCGGCATGCTCACCGGGGAGGACGAGCGGCAGATTGAGGACATGATGCGCGCCTGCCACGCGCTCGGCGAGCAGCTCGCCGGGCAGGGCGAAGCGGTTTCGTGGCCGGAGAGCGAAACGAAGAGCGCCGTCGAATACCCGGCGCTGATCTACGACGGCCCGTTTTCGGATGGCAAAACGGAGGGGAGCGCCGCGCTTCGGGGCAGCAGCCGCGTGACCCGCCGACAGGCGCGGGAGGCGGCGGCGCGATACGCGGGCGTGACGAGCGACCGCGTGGCCGATGCGGCGGACAGCGGCGGCCGGTTCGAGGCCTTCGGCTTTACGGCCGATACCCCGGACGGAAAAATCGCCGTGCAGGTCACGGGGCAGGGCGGCTATCTGCTCTGGATGATGCCGGAAAACGCGGCGTTCGCCCGCCGGTATGACGTCAAGACATGCCTGCAAAACGCAAAGGTCTATCTGGCGGATGTGGGCTTTGGCGAAATGGAGCCGTGCTTTGTGCAGCAATACGACGGCATGGCGGTCGCCAACTTTGCCGCCGTGCAGGACGGCGTGACGCTCTACCCCGATCAGGTCAAGGTGCAGGTGAGCATGGACAGCGGGCGCGTGGTCGGCGCGGAATGTTCGCAGTATCTGGCCAACCACACGCGGCGAACGGACGTAACGCCGACGGTGACTGCCGCGCGGGCGCGGGAGATGGTTTCGCCCAAGCTCACGATCAGGAGCGAGCGCCTGTGCGTCATTCCGCTGGAGGCGGGCGAGGCGCTCTGCTGGGGCTTTTCCTGCACGGACGGCGCGGCGGATTACTGGGTCTTTGTCAACGCGAAGAGCGGGGAGACGGAGCAGCTTCTGCGCGTGATTGCGACCGAGCAGGGAGAGGCCGCGATGTAAATTATGAAATTTTCCATACGATAAAAAAGCGATTCTCCCCCGGAAGGAGGGAGAACGCCGCAGAATGCAGACAAAAAGCGATTCTCCCTCCGGAAGGAGGGAGAACGCCGGTTTTATACGAATTCGCAGTTAAAATGCTTAACAGAGCGCATCAGATTTTTTGTTCTGACGAAGCCAAGTGAAGTGAGGCGTACTGGAGGTACGTTGAACGGAACGAGGCAAAGTCAGAGCGAAAAAGATGGTGCGCGGATTAAGCCATTTTAACAAGAATTAGTATTAGCAGCAGCAGCGGCGACGGAGGCAGAGCTGCTTGCGGTTGACGATGGTGACGACGGTCGGCACGCAGGAATTTGTCAGGCGGACGACGTTGCCCATGACCGGGCCGGTGATGGTCGTGCAGTATTCGTATGGCTTGCTCATCAGCTCCTCGATGGTATAGCAGCCCGGCTCAAGCCCGCTGATGACCAGCGGCTCGTCGAGCTGGGTGCAGCTCCCCGCGCGGAGGGTGAACGTCTCTCCGTTTGGGTAGCTCGGGCCGGTGATGCGCAGGGTAAACGTGCGCTCCGTGCAGCTCTGGCCGCCGCAGGGCTCCAGCACGATCTTATGGATGACGAGCGTCGGGCCGTTTTCGCAGCCCGCGCAGCAGAAATGCGCCGGGTTGCAGCACAGCGGATGGAGCCACTCGACATACGGGCAGCTCGGCCTGCAATCGCAATGACATGACATATCGGACACCTCCGAAAAAATATGGAAAGCGCGTTGCGCCTGTTCTTGGTTGGATGGAAGCGCTTGCGGCTCTGAACGCTTGGCGTCAGGCTGGGGGCAGGCTCCGATATACACTATGCGCCGAAGCAGCCGAGGGTGAAAAAGCGCAGGGGGAAGGGAAGAAAAAATTGCAAACCGAGGAAATGCGCGGTATAATACACTAGTAGGCTTATGGCCTCCATCAAACCGGAGAAAGGACTGCGCCCCATGAATGTCAAGCGCATCATCCGCCGCGTGACGGATAACGACTACCTCTTCACCATTTTCACCAAGATTCTGGCCGTGCTCATCGGTCTGGTGGCCTCGTTTTATTCCAACCGTTTTCTCGGCCCGCAGCTCAAGGGCGAGCTAGGGCGCATCTCTTCGCTGCTTTCCATCGTGGCGGTGACGGCGAATTTCGGCCTCTATCAGCCGTACCCGTATTATAAGCGGCAGGGCGAGCCGGATGTGCTCAACAAGTTCCTGCGCATCTTTTTGCTGCAATTCATCGCCTATACGGTGATCGGCGTGATCGGCGCGGTCTGCTTTCATTCCTTTGAGCTGACGGCAGTCTGTCTGCTCGCGCCGATTCAGGTGCTGGCCAATCAGCTCAGCTTTATGATGATGGTGGAGGACGTCAAGTTCAAAAACGCCATCTTCTTCACCGCGCGCATCACCAACACCGTCATCACCATTCTGGCGTTCTATACGATGGATCGAACGATCCTCGTCGCGCTGGCGCTGATCGTCGTGGGCGACGTGATCACCGTCGTGATGGCGCTGCTGCGGATGAAGCGGATGCCCAACCCGATGAAGGCCGACCTGCGCTTTGCCGCGAAGATCGTGCCGTTCGGCTTTATTTCGATGGTCACCACGCTGATGCTGACGCTCAACTATCGCGTCGATACGCTGATGATGGGCTACCTGTATCACATCCCCGATACGGAAATCGGCTTTTATTCGCTCGGCGTGTCCCTGTCGGAATACGGCTGGCTGATTCCGGATGCGTTCCGCGAGGTGCTCTTTTCCCGCACGGCGAAGGACGACGCGATTGAAGAAGTAACCATGAGCATGAAGGTCAATTTCTATCTGACGCTGCTGATGATTCTGGGCATCCTGCTCCTCGGCCGCCCGGTCATTTGGATTCTGGCGGGCGCGGAATATCTGCCGGCGTACCCGGTGACGGTGATGCTCATTGCGGGCATCATCCCGATGAGCTATTTCAAAATCATCGGCACGCTGCTGCTGGCGCAGGGCAAAAAGGGCGTGTATCTGGGCATGCTCAGCGCGTCGGTGCTGGTCAATATTCTCTGCAATATGCTCACCATTCCGCTCTGGGGCAAGATGGGCGCGGCGGTCGCGTCCGTCGTCTCCTACGCGGTGGCGGGTTTTGTGTTCCTCGGCTATTATCTCAGGACGTACAGCATCCCGCTGAGCGCCGTATTCGTCTTCAGCCCGGCGGAAAAGGCCAAGTTGATGAGCAAGCTCGGCGCGGTGAAGCGCAAGCTGGGGAAGAAGAAGAACCTTTAATTCTGGTTTGAGGCGATGGACTCCTTCCGTCACGCCTTCGGCGTGCCAACCTTTGGCATCTTATTCACCTGTTTCCGCCACAGGCGGCGGTGGATACAAGTTGCTTTTTATCAATAAGATGTCTGACAGGAGAGATGAAAGTCTTTTTACACCATGTATCGCGGAGCGATACATGAAGCGGGAGATCCAAGAACCTCAGGTTCTTGGTGGGGTTTGGGGCAAAGCCCCAAGAAAGGAAAAAGCATGGACGAGAAGCAAATGACGAAGGGCCGCGAAGCGTATCGGATGATGGACGAGGCCTGTAATCAGCTTGTGCAGAGCGGCAACTGGCAGCGCGTGGGCAGCAGCGATATCAAGCTCTTTCTGGATATGTATGTGCAGGCGCTTTTGCTGAAAATGGCGCAGACCACCGGCGAAATATCCGGGGATATGCTGACCTATATCGCCCGTGTGCCCGCGCGCGATATCCTCAAAATCGGTCAGGCCGCCCCGCAGCAGGCGCTCAACATCGGCTTCAAAAACCGCTCCTTTGCGGAGGGCACGCCGCTGCTTTTGCGCTGCTGCGTCGCCATGGACGATAAGGACGGCACGGCGACCGCCCAGCAGTTCGTTGACGGCGTGAGCCGCCTGCTCTACGCCGCTGCCGATGTGGACGGCGATATGAGCGGCAACGAGCTGAATTTCATCACCGCCTACGCGGGCGGCCTGCGCACGTTTCTGATGACCCGCGCCGCGGGGCGCCATTATGACGGCGCGCAGGAAGCCGTTCGGCGCGTTGATATCCCCGGTGGGAAGCAGGGCGGCGGCGCGGCAAAAGCCGCCGAGGAAAGCGAAAAGCCGGAAAAAAAGACGGCGGAGAAGGAAGAAACGCTGGACGAGCTGATGGCGCAGCTCGACAGCCTCATCGGCCTTGAAACCGTCAAGCACGAGGTGCGCTCGCTCATCAACCTCATCAAGGTGCGCGCCATGCGCAAGGAGCACGACCTCAAGGTGATGAACATGAGCTTCCACATGGTCTTCACCGGCAACCCCGGCACGGGCAAGACGACCGTGGCGCGGCTGGTCGCCAAAATCTATAAGCAGCTCGGCTTTTTGAGCAAGGGGCAGTTGATTGAAACCGACCGCAGCGGGCTGGTCGCGGGCTATGTCGGCCAGACGGCGGGCAAGGTGACGGATGTGGTCAACAGCGCGCTGGGCGGTATTCTGTTTATCGACGAGGCCTACGCGCTGGCGCGCAAGGGGATGGAGAACGACTTCGGCCACGAGGCCATCGACACGCTGGTTAAGCTGATGGAGGATCACCGCGACGATCTGGTGGTGATTGTCGCGGGCTATACCGACGAAATGCACGACTTTTTGACCAGCAACCCCGGCCTGATTTCGCGCTTTAACAAATACATCGACTTCCCGGATTACACCGACGACGAGCTGATGGCGATTCTGGAAATGAACGCCGGCCGGCAGGGCTACCGCGTGTCGGAGGCGGCCAAGGCCGTCGTCCGCGGCATGCTGGTCAAAATGACGCTCAGCGAACGGATGGATTTCGGCAATGCGCGCGGAATGAGAAACACGCTGGAAAAGCTGGTGCAGGCGCAGGCCAACCGGCTGGCTGCCTGCGAGGGCGAGGTCACGCGCGATATGCTGGAAGAAATCACCGAAGCGGACGCGAAGGCCGCGCTCGTCGGGGAGGAAGAACAGAAGCAGGCAGACAGCGAAAACGTCGCCCAGCTTGCGGAACGAGGGGAACAGGAATAAGCCATGGCAGCGATTTTATCCGCAGAACACCTTTCCAAAGCCTATACGCTTAAAAAGCTGCTGACTGATGTGACGATTTATGTCGGCGAGCACGACCGAATCGGCGTGGTCGGCGTCAACGGCACGGGCAAATCGACGCTGCTCAAGCTGCTGTCGGGGCTGGACGAGCCGGACGGCGGCGTGGTCATGCGCAAAAACGGCTTGCGCGTCTCCTATCTGCCGCAGATGCCGGATTACAGCCAGCCGCGCACGGCGGTTCAGCAGGTGCTTTTCGACGCGCCCAAGGACGTCGGCGCGCCGGATGAATACGAGGCGAAGGCGCTGCTCAGCCAGTTCGGTATCGACGATTTCGACGCGGACGTGCGCACGCTCTCCGGCGGGCAGAAAAAGCGCGTCGCGCTGGCGGCGGCGCTGATCCGCCCGGTCGATCTGCTGATGCTGGATGAACCGACCAACCACATCGACGCGGAGACCATCGCCCTGCTGGAAGGGCGGCTGGCGAAGTATCGCGGCGCGCTGATGATGGTCACGCACGACCGCTACTTCCTCGACCGCGTGTGCAACCGCATTGCGGAAATCAGCGACGGCGAATTGTATCTGCACGACGGAAACTTTTCGTATTATCTTGAACAGAAGGCCGCGCGGCTGGAGATGGAGAACGCGGCGGCGAGAAAGCGAAGCTCCATCCTGCGCCGCGAGCTGGAGTGGATTCGGCGGGGCGCGCAGGCCAGAAGCACCAAGCAGAAGGCGCGCATCCAGCGGTTTGAGGAGATGAGCGCCATCAGCGGCCCGCAGGAGGAGCAGCGGCTTTCCCTCGGCTCGACCAGCGCCCGGCTCGGGCGGCGGATCATCGAGTGCGAGGCGGTCTGCAAGGCGCTCGGCGGGCGGACGCTGATTTCCGATTTTACCTATACGATTCTGCGGGATGAGCGCATGGCGGTCGTCGGGCCGAACGGATGCGGCAAAACGACGCTGCTGCGCATGCTCGCCGGTCAGCTCGCGCCGGATTCGGGCACGATTGCCGTCGGCGAAACGGTGAAAATCGGCTTTTTTACGCAGGAATTTCCGAAGGTTGCGCCGAACGTGCGCCTGATCGACTTCATGCGCGACATCGCCGAATATGTGGAAACGCCGGACGGGCGCTTTTCCGCGTCGCAGATGCTCGAGCAGTTCCTCTTCCCGCCGGATGTGCAGTATACCCCGGTGGAGCGGCTCTCCGGCGGCGAAAAGCGGCGGCTGTATCTGGCCAGCCTGCTGATGGCCTCGCCGAATGTGCTGCTGCTGGATGAGCCGACCAACGATCTGGATATCGCCACGCTGGAAATCCTCGAGGATTATCTCTCCACGTTCAAGGGCGCGGTCGTGGTGGTGTCGCACGACCGATACTTCCTTGACCGCGTGGCGGGGCGGCTGTTCGCCTTTGAGGCAGGCGGCAGGCTGACGCAGTATGTCTGCCCGTTCAGCGATTATCTGGATGTGCGGCTTGCGCGGGAGGCCGGGGAGCGGGCGGAGAAGCAGCCGGCGCAGGCCGCCGCGCCTAAGCGCACCCGGGAGCGCGAACTGCGCATGAGCTACAAGGAGCAGCGCGACTACGAGACGATCGACGCGCGGATGGCGCAGCTTCAGGGCGAACTGGAGGCACTGGATCGCCAGATCGAGCGAAACGCCAGCGATTTTGTGAAGCTGACCGAGCTGACGCAAAAGCGCGAGGCGGCCCGGCTGGCGCTTGACGAGGCCGAGGAGCGCTGGCTGTACCTGACCGATTTGGCCGAGCGCATCGAGGCGCAGAAAAAAAGCTGACGGCGCGGACATGTTTTCCCCCGGCGGCGCATAAGCTGTATGCGTCACCATGAAAGAAAAGGGGGAAAACAAACCATGAAACGCAGCAACAAAGCGATGCTCGCCGCAGGGATGCTGGCGGGCGTTTGCATGCTCACCGGCTGTGCCTCGGGCGGCTCTGTGCAGCCCACGCCCAGCCCGGACGTCGCCCAGCAGCAGAGCGCCGAGCCGAGCCCGGAGGCGAGCGAAGAGCCCGCGGAGGAAGCGCCGCTTTCCCTGACGGTTGACGGCAAGGCGGTCGAGCCTGCGGCCATGGAGGAAAACGGCAGGCTGATGCTGCCGCTCGTGGAGACGGGCGAGGCGCTGGGCTGGACGGCGAAAAGCGAGGCGCTGAGCGAGGAGACGCAGACCCGCCGCAGCGTCGCCCTGACGAGCGGCGACAGCCGAATCACCGTCACGTGGCTGGTCAGCGACAACACGGCCAGCGCGATCACGTGGCAAAAGGACGGGCTGCTCATTCCGGTGGATACGCGCCTGACCACACTGGGGGACGTCGTCTATGTGCCCGCCGCGTTTTTTGAGGAGGCGGTCGGCGCAAAGGTTTTGCGCAAGGACGGCACGGTGGAGGTTTTGCCGCCGGAAAGCGCGGCTACGCCGGAAACGCAGCCGCAGACCGCCACAGAATGAAGCGGGATGAAAATAGAGGCGAGCAAAAGGACGCATGTTTCGGCACAAAAAGCGTTGACAGCGGCGGTGGAGACTGCTATAATAATCCCAGAGATCAGCGAAGGAGATTCGCGGATCAGATGTCCTGGGGTGTGCGCCAGTCGTCTGTATTTTCTCCTACATTTTCATAACAGGAGCTTCGAGTCGGTTCGTGGATGTCACGCCCCCGTCTTAGGACGCCAGGGGACGGCAGAAATGCGCCGCAGGGCACCGACCTACCGCGAGCGGTGGGTGAAAAACGACGACAGCGGCACTTTGGGATTTTTATTTTTTCAAAATCAAAACGCAGTTCAAGCGGGAACTGCGTTTTCGTTTTATCCAATCATTGAACAAAAGCAAATTCTTCACCAAACGCGGACGCGCAATGCGCGCTTGCCTGACTCCCTCAGTCACGGCTGCGCCGTGCCAGCTCCCTCGAAGAGGGAGCTCATTATCAGGTTATTTTCCGACTAAGCAATAAGTTGCGCCGTGCCTGTAGGGGCACGCATTGTGCAACATTCGCTTTTTGCTCAATGATTGTTTTATCCAATCATTCCATTGAGAAAAAAAGCCGCGGCCTGTAAAAGCCGCGGGCATTTTATTACCGGTTAGACGCGCCGCAGGATTTTGCGACGTTCATCGCGCCGAAGGTCATCTTCTTGCTGCCGTCGGGGAAGAGCCAAATCGCCTCCACGCCGTCCAGCGAATCGACGAACGCGCGGCTCTCCTCGTAGGGCATCAGGAACGCCGCCGTGGAGAGCAGATCAGCGTAGCCGGAATCCTCCGTGATGATGGAGACGGAGCGGAAATCCGTATCCGGCATGAGCGTATCCGGGTCGATCAGGTGGTGATAGCGCTGACCGTCCACCACGTAGTAGCGTTGATAATCACCCGAGGTGACGACTGAGCAGCCGGTCACGTACAGCGTTTCCACAATGTCGCTCAGGCCGAGCACCGCGCCGTCCGGGTCCTGAATCCCGACGCCCCATTTGGTGCGCCCGTCCGCGGGGGGATTGCCCATGCGCACGTTGCCGCCCGCGCTGATGATGAAGGAGGGCATGTCGCCGGCCAGCAGCATCTGCGAGACGATCTCCGTCGCATAGCCCTTGGCGACCGCGCCCACGTCCAGCTTCATCTCCGGATCGGCGAAATAGACGGTCTGCGCCGCCTCGTCGAGAATCAGGTCGTCGATGTTCATGTGCTGCGCGGCGGCCTGCAAATCCGCCATCGGCGGGAGCTTCGCGTTCTCCGGGTCGTCAAGCCCCGCTTCGCGATACTCATGCCAGATGGAAAGCACGCTGCCCATGGCGACGTTCGTCTGCCCGTTGACCAGCTCGTAATTGCTCTTGCAGAAGGTCAGCAGGCCGAAGAGAATCGGATCGACCTTCACCGGCTCGACGGCGGCCTGACGGTTTACGTCGCAGACGCTGGTGATGCCCTCGTCGGCATAGCTGTTGTAGGTGTCAAAGAGCTTGTGCAGGTGCAGATACATGGCGTGCGTCTCCGCGGCGCGCGCGTCGAACGTCTCCTGATTTTCCGCATAGCCGATGAGGGAGATTACGGTGTCAAACGTATCCATGAACACGGTGCTGTATTTGTTCATATCGGCGCTGCCCGGCAAGGCGAACGCGGCGACGAGCAGCACGAGAAGCAGGATACCGGCGGCTTTTTTCATGGTAAGTGGTACCTCCAACGATCAGAATGATCTTATTATAACAAAAACGCGCAGATTCTACAAGCGTTGCGCGCTGACAGGGATTGCCACGGGAAAACGATTGTCAATCCGGGCGAAAATGTGATACAATGCCGTTGGTTCCGTGTTTCGCGCTTTTGCGACACGGGCGCAGCGAAAACGACGAAAGAGGGATTTTTCATGGCAATGGTACAGACGAAACGGCTTGCGGCGCTGCTGCTGGCTTTGCTGCTGACGCTTTTTCTGCTGCCATCTGCCCTCGCGGATAGCGGCGTGGTCAGCGGAACGACGGTTTCCGGCACGGTGCGCGTCTATCTCTCCTCGATTTCGAGCCTGACGGCGGTGGACGTGAGCATCGCGGGCAGCTATTCCGTCGGCGGGGACACGAGCCGCGCGCTCTCGCGTGGGCAGAATATCCGCGTGAGCAACAGCGGCGGCACGCTGATGATGACCGCAAACGGGCAGACGCAGACGATGGGCAGCCGGTTCAAGCTGCGCCGCCATCAGACCAGCGGCGAAAACGGCGTGCGCATCGCGCAGGCGCGCTACCCGGCGAGCCTGTATCCGGGCGATATCGAGTTTATCGCCAAGGGCGGCAACGTGCAGATCGTCGTCCATGTTTACATGGAGGATTACATGCTCGGCGTTCTGCCGTATGAAATGGATAATTCCTTCCCGCTGGAGGCGCTCAAGGCGCAGGCCGTCGCCGCCCGAACGTATGCGCTCAAGAAGATGAGCGTGCAGGCCGCGACGTATGACGTGGTGGATACGACGAGCGATCAGGTTTACAACGGCACGCCGTCGGGCAACGCGCGCTGTGCGCAGGCCGTACAGGAGACGAGCGGCATCGTCGGCACGGTGGGCGGCGAATATATGGCCAGCTATTACACGGCCTCCAACGGCGGCCAGACCGAATCGGTCAAAAACGCATGGGGGAGCGGCTCGTACAGCTATTTGCAGGTGAAGGACGACCCCTACGACCTGCGCAACGGCGCGTCCATCGCGAAATCCGTCACCTTCTACCGCAACGGCACGACCAGCGTTTCGGCGCTGACCGAGCTGCTGCGTACCGAGGCGGCGATGCTCGTCGGCGCGGGCAATGTGGAAATCGCGTCGATCAACGGCGTGACGCTGGCCGAACCGAAGTACGGCGAGCCCTCCCGCGTATACAAAAAGGTGCTGGTCAACCTGACGCTTTCGGGCTACGGCGACGTCAGCGTGGCGCTCGACTATTTTTCACAGGTGGAGGGGCTGTGCTCCATGTCCATCAACGTGCTCAAAAACGAGACGCTGACCGTGACGGAGGCCGTCGGCGGCTATAAGCTGACGGCGCGGCGCTTCGGCCACGGCGTGGGCATGAGCCAGCGCGGCGCGCAGCAGATGGCCAACGAGGGCTTTTCCTACGACCAGATTCTCGAATTCTATTATCCCGGCCTGACGCGCACGCGCTACACGATGACGCGCACGCTGCTTGACAGCATGGACGGCACGCCCGCCGCACCCAGCACCCCGGACGAGCCGATTACGGACGCGAAGCCCGCCGTGGTGACGCTCAAAAACCCGCTGGACAGCCTCAACCTGCGCCAGCGGCCGACGACGGCCGCCTCCATCCTGGCGCGTATGCCGCACGGCACGCAGATCAACCTGCTCAGCCGGGAGGGCGAATGGAGCCGCGTGCAATACGGCACATTGACCGGCTATGTGATGACCTCGTACCTGATCGTGCAGGAGGACAGCGTGGACGAAACGCCCCCCGGCGTGGTCAGCCGCGGCACGGCGACGGTCGCGCTCTCCGACGAGAGCCAGACGCTTAACCTGCGCGCCGCGCCGACGACCAACGCCGCCGTGCTCTCGCGCCTGCGCCACGGCCAGACGCTCACGGTGCTGGAACGCTATGCCAACTGGACGTATGTGCAGTATGGCACGCTCAGCGGCTATGTGATGAACGATTACGTCGTCTACGACGCGGGCGACAGCGATTCGGACGCGCCGAACGGCGATGAAAACGGCGGCGAGGACAGCGGCGAAAACGGCGGCGGTCAGGCGGCCGCGCAGGTCGCCATCGTTCTGCCCTCCGACGGGCTGAACCTGCGCGCGGGGGCGAACACGGCCTCCGGCGTTATCATGGTGCTGCCGCAGGGCACGATGCTGACCGTCACCGGCGAAATGCGCGACAACGGCATGCTGCCGGTGCTGCTCGGCTCTGTGGCGGGCTATGTCAGCAGCGATTACGTCTATGTGACGGATGAAGCGCTGGCGACGGCCACGCCCGCCATCAGCGCAACGCCGACCCCCGCGCCGACCCAGCCGCCGGTTCAAGCCCCGGAGCAGGACGAGCGGGAGGCGACGGTTCGCGCCTACGGCGGCCTCAAGCTGCGCCAGCAGCCCGATACGTCCTCCGCCACGCTGACGACGATGCCCTACGGCTCGGTTGTGACCGTGACGGGCGAGCGTGTGAACGGCTTTTACGCGGTCAGCTATGGGGAGCTGAGCGGCTACGCCAGCGCGCAATACCTGAATCTGGACGCGGACAGCCCGCAGGAGACCGCCGAACCGACGACAGCGCCGGAGGCCAGCCGCCCCGTCACGGGGCGCGTCGGCACGGTGACGGCGCAGAGCGGCCTGAATCTCCGCGCGGACTCCTCGCAATATGCCAACGTGCTGGCGACGCTGGGCTACGGCGTTCAGGTGGCGGTGACGGGCGAGCGCGTCAGCGGGTTTTACCCCGTGCGCATCGGCACGCTCAGCGGCTATGCCAGCGCGGATTACATCCGCTTTGACGTGGACGCCGCCGCGACCCCCGCGCCGACGGTCACGCCCGCGCCGAGCGCGAGCGGCTACCGCGTCGTTGTGGAAAGCGACAACGGGCTGAACCTGCGCGCCCAGCCGAACGCGGGCAGCGAGGTGCTTTACGTGCTGCCCTACGGCATGGTGCTGACCGTGCTGGGCGAGGGCGAAAACGGCTTCCTCTACGTGCAGTGGGGCGGCTACACGGGCTATGTCTCCGGCGATTACGTCACGCCGTTCGGGGCGCAATAAATCCTTCGCGGACGCGGTGCTTTTTTCACGGGTCGGTTGCAATCGACCCGTGTTTTTTGATATAATGAACTGTCATCTGTTATTTTTGAGGGTTATGGAGGCGCACTTATGAAGAAAATAAGCCGGGTGGTGCTGGGAATTTTGATGGTCGTGCTGAGCCTGAGCATCACGCCGAAGGCGGCGTTTGCGGAAAATAAGACGGTCACAGTGATTAAAGTGGGAAACGAAAAGGCCTTTGACGACGCGATAAGCACGGTCAACAGCGCGAGCGAGGGCGAATACGTCATAAGCCTGACCGACGATATGGAAATCGACGGCGCATCCATTCAGTCTCAATGCCCGGTGACCCTATTGGGTAACGGACATACCCTGACAGTTGCCCAGTACGCTTCTATTCATGTGGAAAAAGGAGCGCAGGTGAAGCTTGGCTCGGAAAAGGGCGACGTTTTGAAGATACGCGGCGTGAGCGAGATGAGTAACGACGCGCCCGGTCTGCTGCATATCAAAGGAACGTGCGATATGTATCCGCGCGTTTTGCTCTCGGGAAGAGAGGGAAACAACTATTTCGGCGGCGGCGTGACCGTCGAGGGCGGCACGTTTTACATGCACGGCGGCGTGATTGAGAAATGCGGCATTCGCGGCGGCACGATTTGTCACGGCGGCGGCGTTGCGGTGGTTTACGGCGGCAAGTTCATTATGGACGGCGGAGAGATCAAAGAATGCTATGCAACATCTTATGATAGTGGATGGATTGCCCACCCTCGAGGCTTTGCGGGGGTCGGCGGCGGTGTGTTCGTTTCCGGCGGTTCCTCCTTCGTTATGAACGGCGGAACGATTTGGAAAAACACGGCCACCAACATGGGCGGCGGAATTGCCGTTATGGCGTCGCTCGACGAAATAGCTGATGGGGGATGGGGACATTTACAAAGTTCGGTTGAAATTAAGGGCGGTACGGTGAAAAAAAACAGCGCCCAAACCGGCGCCGGCGTATTTGCGTCCGCCTACTACTATTGTGCTGCCTATGCGATCTGCGCGCCGACGCCGGCCATCGGCCAAGCTGAAAATCCGGGATTGTATATTGACAATGCCCAAATCCTCGATAATAAGGCTCAAATTCTCGATAACAACGTCGAACCCCCCTATAAGAAAGATCATACAGCAGACGGAATGGGCGGCGGTGTGTTTGTGTCGGGGCTGAATTCTCCGGCAGTCGTTCATATCGGCAATAATACGGTCATTCAGGGAAACAGGGCGGCTGTGGGCGGCGGTTTTGCTGCAAAGCAAAATACATACGACGGGCAAATGACCATAACCAACACCGTTTTGTGCAACAACATTGCGGGAAAAGCGGCTTCCGATGTATATCTGGATCACGCGCCGTTAATGCTGCCGTCTGCCGAGGCGATGAACGCCATTTATCTCGGCGAACCGGATGACGTTTACAACCACAAAATTGACGGGTGGTATACCGACAAGGAAGACCTCCGATACACCGAGCAGACGAAGGAACAACGCGAGACATACGAGGGCTACGCCAGTATAAACGGAACGGGCAAAGTGTATTTGATTGCGGCGGCCAAGTCGGCGCTGGCAAAAATCACATTCACCGATGAAGACGGCAATGTGATATACGCGGAAAGCTGGCATCCCCACGGAACGCCCGCCGATCAGATTCCGCTGCCCAAGGCCGAAAAGGCGTCCGACGACATATATGATTACATTTTTGAAGCGTGGGATCCTGAAATCCAACACGTAACGGGGCACGCTACTTGTAGAGCGAAATTCAAAAGAGTGTTCAAAAAATTCAATGCCAAATACCAATTTAACAGCGTTTCGGACGGCGAACGGCTGCCCGACGAGGTGATGGATTTGCTGCCCGCCGACACGAACGATTATCGGCACGAGCAAAACATAACGGCCATCGCGCCGTCGAAGACGGTCGTAGAGGTTGAAGGCGGCCAGTGGGTTTTCAAGGGATTTGAGAAAGACACGATTCCGGCCACCATGGAACACGCCGATGATACCGGAAACGTGACATTCGTTGCGCACTGGGAATTTGTTCAGACAACGCCGAAGTTCGAAGGCGATATCAATCTGCCGCAAACCGGGGATAACAGCGATATCGCGCTTTGGAGCGCGCTGCTGGCCGTGTCGGCTGCGGCCATCGTCGGCATGGCGTTTTGCGGCCGTCAGAAAAAAACGCGATGAGTTCATTTTTCATCCTGCGCCGCGTGCTGCCGCTCACCGGCGGATATCGCTTTCCGGCGCGCCGAAGGGAGAGAAGACGTGGAGACGGAACTGAAGGCGGGCGAGCGCATTGACGATTTGCAGCGCGACGGCCTGCGCATCATCCAGCGGGAGGACGGCTTCCGCTTCGGCACGGACGCGGTGCTGCTGGCGGATTTCGCGGCGGTGAGGCGCGGCGAGCGCGTCTGCGACATGGGCACGGGGACGGGCGTTCTGCCGCTGCTGCTCAGCGCGCGGGCGGAGGGAACGACGTTCGACGCTTTCGAGGTGCAGCGGGATGTGGCGGATATGGCGCAAAGGAGCGTGGCGCTCAACGGGCTTCAGGCGCGGATTCGCGTGCATCACGCCGACTGCCGCGAGGCCGGCCGAATCATCGGCTGCGAGACCGTGCAGCTCGTCGTGACCAACCCGCCGTATACGGCGCTGGGCGCGGGGCTGGTCAGCCCGGAGGAAACCCGCGCGCTTTCCAGAAGCGATTCGGATTGCCCGCTTGCGGATTGGATGGCGGCCTGCGCGCGCGTGCTGCAAAACGGCGGGCGGCTATGCGCCGTCTTTCCCGCGCCGCGGTTTTTGGCGCTCTGCGACGCGATGCGCGGGGCGAAGGTCGAGCCCAAGCGCGTGCGCTTCATCGTTTCCAGACCGGAGAGCGCGCCCAAGCTGGTGCTCGTCGAGGGCAAAAAGCGCGGCAGGCCGGGGCTGCACCTGCTGCCGATGCTCGTCACGCACACGGCGGACGGCGGTTTCACCGAGGAAATGCGGCGGATTTACGGGGAGCTATAACCGAAACGACTTTCGGTTTTCCCGCGCGCAGAGCATGGCCAGAACGAACGCCGTCAGCGCGAACACGAGCGACAAAAGCGAACGCAGAAACAGATAGAGCAGCGCCAGCAGGAAGGCGACGAGCAGATAGCGCCCCTGCTTGGCCGGAGCGAGCGCCAGCGCGCGGATGCGCCCGCGGGAAAACGGCGTTCGCTGCCTGCGCGCGCGGCGGGCGATTTCCGCGTCGGTGGCGGGGTGCTGCTGCCCGAAGAGCAGCGCGAGCTGACGGCCTGCGATCAGGCGGATGGGCGGCTCCATCCACTCGGCGGCGCGCTGGGCGGCGGGGGTAAAGCCGCCCGTTCCGGCCAGAATACAGAGCTCAGCGCCGGAAGCGGCCTTCGCCCGGTGGGCGGCGAGCACGTCGCCCTCCCCGGCGGCGGAACTGGGCAGGGTCTGCGCGCAGCGGACGAGATACGTCTTTCCCGCATAGGATAGGACGGAGCCCTGCGCCGTGCCGCCCAGCGTTTCGGCCAGCAGCAGGCAGACGCGCCCCTCGGCCTCGGCGGCAGGCAGAAGCATCAGCTCTTCCAGCGCGATTGCGCCGCCGACGCGCACGCGAAGGGCGCGGTCGCGCCGCGCCAGCGTCCGCCGCTCCAGAAGCAGCAGGGTGAGCATCGCCAGCGCGAACAGGGCGCTCCCGGCCAGCAGACTGGGCGCGCCGCTGTGCCAGAGGGCGAAGAAATAACCGACGCTCAGAAAAAACAGCAAAACCCGGAGCGCCAGCCGATCCAGCGCGGTCGCGACGCGGTTTTTGCTGTCAAAAGGGCTCATCATACCTAAAGCCACCCCCGTCAACGCATGGAGATGGCTTTAGATTTTGCGCTTTTTTCAAAATGTATGCACTTTCCTCTTTCCCGCGCGCGCGGAATTTGGTATAATCAATCATCATGCGCCGAAAAAGCGAAGGGAGGGGAGCTGCATGCCGGAAATCGGATTGATGGGCGGCAGCTTTAACCCCATTCATCGCGGCCACGTCGCGCTCGCCCGCGCCGCGCTGGACAGCGGAAAGGTGGAGCGCGTGCTCTTTCTGCCGACGGGCAACCCGCCGCACAAGCGGGAAGGGCTGGCCGATAAATTCGACCGTCTGCGCATGGTGGAGCTGGCCGTGGCGCATGAGGCGGGGATGGCGGTCTGCCGCGAGGAGATCGACCGCGGCGGCGTGATCTACACCGTCGATACGCTGGCCGCGCTGCAAAGCAAAATGCCGGATTGCTCGCTGACCTATCTCATCGGCGCGGACACGCTGCGCGCGCTGGGAACATGGCGGCGGGTGGAAACGGTCATCGAGCGCTGCAAATTTCTGGTGATGATGCGCGAGGGGGAAACGCGGGAGGACGTCATCCGTCTGGCCGGGCTCTGGGCGAGCCGGGGCGCGCAGATCGACTTTCTGGACGCGCGAAAGATGGATATCTCCTCGACGCAGATCCGAGAATATATACGGAAGAACCAGCCGTTTGAGCGGCTGGTGCCCGAGGCCGTGGCGGATTATATCCGCGCGCGCGGCCTTTACGGGGCAAAATCAGGCATGGAGTTAAACGGATGAAACGCGAAAAAATGGCGTACAGGCTGAAAAAGGAGCTGGACGCGGCGCGCTATGCGCACACGCTCGGCGTGGAGAAGACGGCGCGCGAGATGGCCGAAAAATTCGGTGTGGACGAGGAAAAGGCTGCGCTGGCCGGGCTGCTGCATGACTGCGCCAAGTGCATGCCGCTCAGCCAGATGACGAAGGCGGCGAAAAACGAAAAGCTCGACCCGGTGATGAAGGAATCCAAGGCGCTGATGCATGCGGTCGCCGGGGCGCACGTCGCGCAGGACGTCTACGACGTGCACGACCCGGAGGTGCTCGGCGCGATCCGCTGGCACACGACCGGGCACGCGAACATGACGAAGCTGGAAAAGATCGTTTATCTGGCGGACATGATCGAGCCGAACCGAAAGCCCTATCCGGGGCTGGAGGCGCTCAGAAAGCTCTGCATGACCGATTTGGACGAGGCGATGCACATGGCGCTGCTGATGAGCCTTGACCATGTGCGCGAGCAGGGGAAGCCCCTGCACCCGGACACCATGGCGGCGCTGGCCGAGTATGAGCCGGGGCTGGTATGATAAAGAAAGGCAAAAAAGACAACTTGCGAAAACACGCATTTGTTCATATTTTGAAGGAGGAAAAAACAAACATGGATCAGAAAGCGATTGCGCTGGCTGCGGCTAAGGCGCTGGATGCGAAGCGCGGCAAGGATATTGTGGTGCTCAAGGTGGACGAGATGACGGTCATCACCGATTATATGGTGATCGCAACCGGCCGCTCCGTTCCGCAGGTGAAGGCGCTGGCGGAAAACGTGGAGGAGGAGCTGGCGAAGCTCGACCTGTTTGCCCGCCGCCGCGAGGGCGTGAACGAGGGGCATTGGTGCATCCTCGATTACGGCGACGTGATGGTGCATATCTTCCACGAGCAGGATCGCGAATACTATCAGCTCGAACGCCTGTGGAGCAACGGCACCAATGAGGTTGAGGTGGCGCTGGACGGCGCAGGCGCGGCGGCGGAGGCGTAATCCATGCTGAAAAAGAAGGATCTTCTCATCATCGCGGTCGTGCTGCTGGCGGCGGTCGCGCTGTTTGCCGGTTCGAAGATGCTGCCCAAGACCGACCTTTCCACCAAGACGGCGGATGTGACGCTCGCGCCGGACGCGATTGAATACCTCGACGAAACGCCCGCGCCGGACGCGCCGGAGGCGGCGCAGACCCCCGAAGCGACGGCTGAACCGGCCGCGACGGAAGCGCCGGCCGCGACGGAAGCCCCCGAGGCGACGGACGCGCCGCAGAGCGCGAACATGGTCGGTCCGATGATGCCGAAGCAGACCGAGAAGGTGCGCGGCCACGTCGTCATTACCGTGGCGGGGCGGCAATACGGCGACCCGATCCCGATGGATCGCGACAAGATCATCACCGTCAAGCAGGAAAACGGCGCGATCAACCGGATTCACATCACGCCGGAATACGTCGAGATGGAGTCCTCCACCTGCGAAAATCAGGATTGTATCGGCGAGGGCGAGGTCAACGTGAATACGTATAAGGATCGTATTCTGAGCACCTACATCATCTGCCTGCCCAATCAGGTGACGATTGAAATGGTGCCGGCCGACGAATAAGGCGATAGGAAAGAAGGAAACATCATGCGAAACGGAAGCGCGCGGCGGGTGGCCGTCTCCGGCCTGCTGACTAGCCTGATGCTCGTGCTGGGGCTGATTGAGCGCCAGTTCCCGCTGACGGCGGCCATCCCCGGCATCAAGCTCGGGCTGGCAAACTCGGTGCTGATTTACGCGCTGTATATGCTGGGCGTGAAGCAATCCATCGTGCTGATGCTGCTCAAGGCGATGATGAGCTGGCTGATTTACACCAACATGCAGGCGATGTTCTATTCGCTGGCGGGCGGCGTGCTGTCGCTGCTGGCGATGATCGCGCTCAGCCGCATCAAGGGCGTGAGCGTCATCGGCGTGAGCGCGCTGGGCGCGGTCGGCTTCAACATCGGCCAGATTCTCATGGCGGTGGCGATGCTCCACACGCCGCAGCTGATCGTGACCTACCTGCCGGTGCTGATGGTTTCCGGCGTGGCGACGGGCGTGCTGACCGGCGTGGTGGCGCAGATGGTGATGAAGCACCTGAAGGTCATCGAGAAAAAAGCATAAAGAAAATCCCCGGCTTGACCGGGGATTTCAGACTGTAGACAAAAAGCTATTCTCCCCCGAAGGGGGAGAATAGCCCTTTCCG
>ERZ827524.1449-NODE-1449-length-22393-cov-4.571582_pt1 | contig 22393 bp, 19 predicted proteins | sample MGYA00519702_ERZ827524 | MGnify/ENA primary metagenome ERZ827524 (study PRJEB31778, sample SAMEA3449341) | human gut metagenome | biome: human gut; feature: human-associated habitat; material: faeces | place: United Kingdom | collected 2010/2012 ...
CCGCGGGCGCTCGGCGGCGGAGCGCCGAAAACCCTCGTCGCCGCCGTGTCCGAAAGCGCCGACGCGATGATCCGCATCTGCGCGATGATCACCGCCTTCGCCTGCGTCGGAACGCTGCTCAATGAGCTGGCGGGGCTGTCCGGCCTGCCGGCGGCGCTGGTGAGCGGCATTCTGGAATTTTCCGGCGGCATCAGCCTGTGCGCCGGTCTGTCGGGCGTCGCCGGACCCGTCCTCGCCGCGGCGCTGCTGGGTTGGTCGGGCATCTGCGTCCAAATGCAGGTGCGCGCGGTCGCGGGCGAGCTGCTGTCGGTCGGGATGTTCACCTGCGCGCGCGTGCTGCAGGCGGCGGTGATGGCGCTGGGCGCGTTTTTCCTCTTCCGCTGACACGGCTTGACAAACGCCGTATTTTCTGGTATACTTAGACGACGACAGAAAAGCGGGGAGGGACGGCGCTTGAAACGGAAGGATACGCAGGAGGAAAACACCTGCGCGTACTGTGAGCATGCCGTGCCCGTCAACCATGCGGAGGCGTTCCTATGCGATTATAAGGGCGTCGTCCGGCCGGAGGGACGCTGCCGCCGCTTTGCGTTCGATCTGCTCAAGGTCAGCCCCCGCCGCCGGCCGCTTTCGTCCGACGACGAGCTGGATTTTTCACTTTGAGTGAGAAAAGCGCAGAAATTCGCTTCGGACGGTTGACAAGACGGAAATTTTGTGCTATACTTTGCAAAGTAAAACGCCGCCGCTTTCCGGCGGCCGCATACGAATACGGAAAGATGGCTGAGCTGGTCTAAGGCGCACGACTGGAAATCGTGTGTGCGTTAATAGCGCACCCAGGGTTCGAATCCCTGTCTTTCCGCCACGAAAAAAGCGAACTTTGGTCGGCAGACAAAGGTTCGCTTTTTTCAATGCTGTCCGTTCCCTGCGGAACGGGTGAGTTGTTTTCGGAAGAGGATAAAGAACTGCGGCATGGCAATCCATCATATTGCGGCAGTGATATATCATTGCGGGATATAAAGTTTTATGTTATAATTAATTAAAGTAGGTGCGTTTATGACGGACAGCAAATGGATTGCCCCGTCTTTGTATTTGCGGCTGCGATTGTAAAGCGCATCGACGGGCGTAAGCACCCAAAAGTTCTTAGATGGCCGGTCAAGCCGCAAGAGCAGGTACATCTGTCGGAGGACGGCACATACGGCGCGGGCGTTCGGTTCTGGTGTTTTGTATGCCCCGTTCGCCGTTTTCGCATCCCCTTTCCGCCGCACGCTTTTTTGGAAAACCCGTCCCGGCCCCGCGCGTCGGGGCGTTTTCTCTTGTCTGCCGGTTGGGCGAAAAACAGTAAAAAACAAAAATCATGGTTAACCGTACCGCTGCGCGTGGAACTATATCTATGAAAGTGCTTTCCTTACCGTTTCAGGAGGACCGATATATGACGCAGGACCGCATTTATGCCTTTGTGGAAGAAAACATGAAAACGATTTTCGCCTATGCCTGTTCGCGGGTACCGCATAAGCAGGAGGCCGAGGACCTTGCCGGCGACATCATCGCGGCGCTGCTCGCCGCGGCCGGACGAATCCGCAGCGAGGAAGCGCTGTTCGGCTATGTGTGGACCATCGCCGCAAACACCTATAAGAAGTATTTGCGGCGCAAAAGCCGCTGTGCCGCAGTCGAATGGGACGAAAACCGACTCGGCGAAATCCCGGACGACGAGGACTTCACCGAGACGCTTCTGCAATCCGAACGGCTGAATCGACTGCGCCGCGAGCTGTCGCTGCTTTCCGGACAATACCGCGAATGCACCGTCGCCTATTATTTCGACGGCCTTTCCTGCGCGGAGACGGCCGAAAAGCTGCATATCTCGCTTGAAATGGTGAAGTATTACCTGTTCAAAACCAGAAAAATACTTAAGGAGGGTATCGGAATGGAACGTACATTCGGAGAAAAAAGCTATAAACCGTCAAGGTTTGAATTTGTAACGATTTTCTCGGGGCAGTTCAACCGGGAATACAGGAATCTGTTCAGCCGAAAGCTGCCCGGAAGCGTTCTGTCCAGCGCGTATTATACGCCGATGACGGTGCGGGAGCTGTCCGTCGAGCTTGGCGTGGCTGCGGTGTATATGGAGGACGAGGTTGCGCTGCTGGAAAAATACGGGCTGCTCGCCGCGCTGCCGGGCGGGAAATACCAAACCGCGCTGGTGATCTTCACGGAGGGCTACACGCGTGAATTCTACCGCAGCGCCGCCGGCTTCTGCACAGACGCGGTCGGACGGATTTTAGAAGACGTCAAGCGCGCCCTGCCGCGGCTCCGCGCCCTCGGCTTTATCGGAAGCGGCCTGCCGGACGACCGCCTTCTGTGGCCGCTTCTGTGGCATCTCATGCGCGGCGGCCATCGCATATTCGAGGAACGGCGGGGCAGCCCTGCGCCGGATCGGCTCTATGACGGCGCGGCCGGCGTCAACTACGGCATAGAGTGGGAATCGTCCGCGTCCGCGCCGGACGCAGATCCTTATGCATGCGACGCGTTTGCCGGCTATGCGGGGATCGACGAATGGTATGCGGCGTCATTCGCGGATTTCGGCGTGCTGCCTGCGAAAAACCGTTATAGCACGAATGCCGGCAGCGTCGCGGACGCGCTGCACAGCCGGAGCGGTGCGTTCGCCGTATTCACGCCCCGCGAGCTGGCGGAAGCGGATTCGATCCTGCGCCCGCAGTTCGAGGCGATGGCCGAGCTGTACGAACGGCTTACCGACTGCGCCGAGGCGCTGATGCGGGTGCATGCACCGAAAAGCGTGGAAGCGCTCGTCGAAAAGATCATTCTGAAAACGATTTTTTTCAGAACAGTCGGCTTAATCGGCAAATGCGCCGTAGATTCGGGGAATCTGGCGCTGCCCGACGGCGACGGGCCGGTTGCCGTCTATGTGTATAAGACACAGGAGGCGGACAGGGAGGCCGCGACCGTCGGCGTTCAGGTCTGAACGGCAGGGCCGGCGTCCGAATCGCAGAAAGAAGCGCGCATTCTCCTTTGCCCAAGCCCCGGCGCAGACGCGCGCCGGGGCTTTCGCGTTGCGGCCCTTGACAAGCGCTCCGTTATTTTATATAATGGGAACATTAAGAGACAGCGCTCGGGTATATGGTAAAGCCTTGGCCGGCAGAGCCTTCGAGTGCCTGCGCGTAGGCTGCTTTGTGCCGTATTGCCGTATTTCCGTTCGGCGGAATGCATGCCGCAGCCTGCGTTTTTACATCCGTTTTTGCATAGAAATGACATAGAGATTCGATAAAAGGAGGAGATCGGTATCGATTATACAGTTTGCGAGGCCGACGCGTCGCAGCGGGCGTACGTCTGGGAACGGTTTTCGCTCGGCGGGGGCGACGCGCAGCGGCAGGCGCAGGCGGTCGTTTGGGTGGCCGTGACCGCACAGGGACAGATCATCGGCCGTATTGTCTTGGAGGAACGCGAGCTTCCCGAGCCGTTTGTCGGGAAAAGCTATTTTATCGCGAATCTGCTGACGCACGCGGATTTCCGGCGGCAGGGCGTCGCCGCGGCGCTGGTCGATGCGGTGAAGCGGCAGGCGGCGTCGCGCGGCGTCTGCTGTCTGTACGGGTCGGCCAACGCCACGGCGGAGGCCAGTCTGTTCTGGCTGGCGCAGGGCTTCACGCTCCACGCCTACGGACGAAAGCAGGAGGACCCCTGCAAGCCGCTCTGGTATGGAAATTATTATCATATCATCAGTTACCGTATCCGCCGCGCCGCGCTGTGTGACAGCGCCGCTGCGCCCTGCGTCGTACGCAAGGCGTCGGCGGAAGAGACAGACGGCGCGCTTGACGCGCTTGCGGGCTGCGCGGACGTGTCCGAAAGCGCCGCTGCCCTCTGGCGCGGCAAACGTGCGTCGCTGGCCGGCTTTGTCGCGCAGGACGACGCGGGGCGCGTCATCGGACGGCTGCTGATGTACCCCGATTCGATGCAGCCGCCGGTTGACGGGACCCGCTTCTTCCTCCGCCTGCTTGTGGAGCCGGAGGCCCGCCTGCGCGGCGTCGGCCGGACGCTGGTCTGTGCGGCGGCCGCATATGCGCGGGAATCGGGCGCGATGCAGCTTTCCGTGTTTGAAGCTGATCAGACATGGGTTGGGTTCTGGGACCGGCTTGGCTTTGACATCTATTTCTACGATAAAAACGCCGTCACGGGCCGCCGTGCGGTGACGGCGATGCGGCGGCTGGACACACCCTGACGTCTGCGCGCGGCGGAATGGAAATCGTTCCGCCGCTTTTTTGCTTCGACCGGCCGGACGCGCGCCGGCAGAAGGCGGATATAAACGATTCAGACACACATAGAAGGGAAACGCAATGAAGCTGTTGTTTTTGTTCGGAAACGCCGCCGTGGGGAAGATGACGGTCGGGCAGGAGCTGGCGCAGCGCACGGGTCTGCGGCTGTTTCACAACCATATTATGATTGAGCCGGTTCTCGAGGTTTTCGGCTTTTTTCAGGCTGCGGCCATCCGACGCCTGCGCGATGTCATTTTTGAGGAATTCGCCGCTTCCGACGCGAAGGGAATGATTTTTACCTTTATGTGGGCGTTCGATCAGCCCTCGGATTGGGCGTATATCGAGCATGTCAAAGAGATTTTCCTTCAGAGGAATAAGGACACCGAATTTTATTATGCGGAGTTGGTCGCGCCGCAGGAGGTTCGCCTGCAGCGGAACGTCACTGAAAACCGGCTCAGGCATAAGCCTTCAAAACGAAATCTCGAAGCATCGATGCGGCGGCTGATGGAGGACGACGAACGCTTTCGTCTGGAAAGCCGCGAAGGGGAAATCCCGTTTGAAAAGTATATCAAGCTCGACAATACCGAGCTGTCGCCCGCGGAGGCGGCCGCGCGGATTCAGGACTTCTTTCGTTTGTAATCCGCTGCCGCGCGCCGCACCGATGAAAGTGTGCGCCGCCGTTTTTACGGCGAACGGCGCATGCAGATCGGATGGCCGCGTCCCCTGAAATAAAAATGCGAAAATTCACAAAAAAGACTTGAAGAAAAATGGGGAATACGGTATCCTTTTTAATAATTGTATGGATTTAGGAACCCCCTCGAGGAACCCCCTCGAGGAACCCCCTCGAGGAACCCCCTCGAGGAACCCCCTCCGAGGGCAGGCTGCGGCTGAAACTCGGAGTAAGAAAACAAAAGCACAGGCATCTTCTTCGAGTGGGCAATATAAACTTGAAGGAGATTTTTTGTCGTGAAATCACAGAGCAAAAAGGCATTCGCGCTGCTGCTGGTATTGGGCATGTGCTTGGCGCTGCTTCCCGTTTCGGCGTTGGCGGCTCCGACCGACCTCAGCGGCACCAGCGACGCGTTTAACTGGTACAGCAAGGGTCTCCCGACGGAGGACGCCGTCTACAAGGCCGGAGACGGCACGGCCGAATGGGATGCGGAGACGAAAACGCTGACCTTCACCGACGCGACCGTCGGTTCCCGAAACGGACAGATCAGCTTTCCCTCCAACGGGAACGGAACGGAGATTTCGCTCGTGCTGAAGGGCGATAACGTTTTTGAAGGCTCGAGCATCGAAACGGGGAGTTGCAAGGTTACGGTCAGCGGCGACGGCAATCTTTCGCTCGTTATGACCAGCAGTTCCGACGGGGTGTACGTCGGCGTTTCCAGCGGCGGCGGCGAGCTGATTTTTGCAGGGACGGGGACCTTCTCCGTTTCGGGGAGCGGCGATACGCCGATGCAGCTTTACGGCGGCAGCGTCACCGTCAACAGCGGCGATGTGTCGCTCGTCACCACAAACGGCTTCGGCAAAGCAATCTATCTTTACCGTGACGCCAAGCTCATCGTAAACGGCGGCTCGCTGACGGCAAGGGCCGACAACGCGACGCAGTATTACAGCGGCGCCATCCTCTGCGACGACGCGACGAACAGTCTGGAAATCAACGGCGGTAGTGTCGTCGTCTCGTCGGCGCAGATGGGGATTTCCCTCAAAAATCCGCTGACGATCAAGGGCGGCGCGGTGGTCGACGCTTCCGCTAAAGCGCAGGACGCCATAGGCGGCGCGGCCATCACGATTTCCGAAAACGCAAAGGTGACGGCGGTCAGCGAGTCTGCAGCCGGACTCTCCGGCGTCGTGGAAATTGGCGGGAACGCCGACGTTTCCGCCGACGGCGGCACATACGGCATCAGCGGTATGTACGGCGTCAAGACCGTTCTGTCCGGCAGCCCGCGCATCACCGCAAAAGGTGATTCGTCCGCGTTCAATCTCAGCAGCGGCATCAACACCACGGGCTATGCCGTGCAGGTCGGCGCTGCGAAAGACGGCTCCGACGCCGCCGCATGGGATCGGACGACCAGCTTCACGCAATATCGGAACATCTATAAGTATGCGGCAATCGGCCTTTGCAGCCATCCTGATGTCGCGGACGACGGCGACTGTACGACGGCGGTCGTCTGCACCTGCGGCGTGACGATGACGGAGGCGTACGACGCGCATGCTGTGACAGACTGGACCTCCAACGAGGACGAGACCTGCACCGCGGACGGCACGAAATACGGCTTCTGCACGCGGTGCGGCACCAAAGTGACGGCGACGGATGAAGGCTCTGCGCATGCGCACACGATGGAGTATTATGCAGCGGCGGCCGCCACCTGCGCGCAGACGGGCAACGTGGCGTATTGGCATTGCTCCGAGTGCGGCAAGAACTATGACGCCGAAAGCGGCGGCAATATAATCGAGGATGTCGTGCTTGCCGTGGACCCGACGAATCATGCCGGCGGAACCGAACTGCGGGACGCGTCGGTCCCGACGTGCAGCGACAAGGGCTATACGGGCGACGTCTGGTGTCTGGGCTGCAACACGAAGCTCAAGGACGGCGAGGAAATTTCCGAGACAGGCCATGCATGGGGCGATGTGCAGTATTCGTGGAGCGAGGACGGCAAGTCCTGCAAGGCGGTCCGCGTTTGCGGCACCGATGCTTCCCATACGGAAGAGGTGTCGGCGGCTGTCACGGGCAAAGTGACCAAAGACCCGACCTGCACCGAAAAAGGCGAGACCACCTATACCGTCGTTTTTGATGTCGAGTGGGCTTCGCAGCAGACCAAGACGGTCGCGGATGTGCAGGAAAAGGGGCATGGCGAGCCCGAGCTGCAAAACGCCAAGGACGCCACCTGCACGGCGGAAGGCTACACGGGCGATCGGGTGTGCCCGGATTGCGGCACGGTTATCGAGCAGGGCACGGCGACGGCAAAGACGGCGCATACCTATCAGGACGGCGCGTGCAGCATATGCGGCGCCGCCGACCCCGACTATGAGCCGGCAAAGCCGGAGGAATCCGAGCCGGAGGAATCTGACAGCCCGCAGACCGGCGACTACGGGATGATGTGGCTGTGGGCTGCGCTGCTGCTCGTTTCCTGCGGCGGCGTGGCGGCGGCCGTGTACGGCCGGAAGAGAAAGCAGGCCAAATAAAGCGCTCTGAACGCAGATAAGCGGCGGCATTCGCCGGCGCGTATCAGAAATTTTTCAGGGAGTTTTTATGTAAAGAATACGGTGCGGCGTCTTCACCGGCGCTGCACCGTTTCTTTATTTATAAAAACGCGGCGAAAAATACGATTCCCTGATTTTTTCGCAGCCTGTTGATACAGTTTTCTGCCATAGCCAAAACCTACATTGCCATAGCTATATGAAAGGCGGACCCATTGCGATAAATCCTTTATTGTCAGGGCTTTCGGAGAATTTTATTAAAGCGCTGTTGCCGCTGTTAAGAGGTCATAATTTACAGATATTCAAATCCCCCATCTTTCGGGCGAGCCGTGCGCCGTCTGCGGGCATTTTTTTGCATCGCTGTATTATTTTTTTGCATCGCTGTATTATAAAAGCTCTCCTATAAGGCCGCCGTCTTTACCTGCCGCTTTTTTGCTGTTTCCGATTAAAGACCGTACATCGACCCGTCTGTGCAGGCAGGTGTGGTTCGGGAGCGGTTTGGCACGGCGAAGCGCGCAGACGGAGGGGCGGAGCGCGAGAGCGGGAATGCGGCGGCGAATACGAGAGAGGAAACGCGGGGAAGGGAACGACGCTTGCGCGCCGAGAAGGCGGTGCGCCGACCGTTCGGAGAACGCTTTGCAGGCGGGACAGAAAAACCGGGAAAGAAGCGGTCGGCCTCTTTCCCGGTTTCGGCTTTAGACGGCAGTCGGCGTGCCGGCGGCGTTGGGCTATGCGTTCTTGCCCAGCGTGTACGCCTCCTGCAAAGCGGAGTGTCCGGCGACAGAGCCGGGCGCGTCCACACCGCCCGCGAACACGCGTCCGGCGAGCCGCGCGTGCTCGAAGCATTCAATCCAGCCCTCCAGCCCGCTGACGGCGCGGCGGTCCGCGTCGGGCGCGTCGTCCGCGGCGGCGGAGAGCAGATACACATCGCGGAACGCGTAATCGTCTGTGTAGAGCGGATTGGCGCGGTCGAGCAGCGTTTTCATCTGGCCGCACATCTCATAATAATAAATCGGCGTGGCGAACACGAGGATGTCGGCCTGCTTCATCTGCTGCACGATGGCCGGCGCGTCGTCGCGGATCACACAGCGCTTCGTTTTCTGGCAGGACAGACAGCCCACACAGAAGCCGAGCGCCTTGCCGCGCAGACTGCACATAACCGCGTGATGGCCGGCTTCGGCCGCGCCGCGCGCGAACGCCGCCGCCAGCGCGTCGGAATTGCTGTCTTTGCGCAGGCTGGTCGATAGGATCAGTATGTTTTTTGGCATGTGTTTTCCTCCGTTTCCTTCGTAAGTTCCCCTTTGATGCATATCTCGCCGTTTGCGCCGGGGATGTCGCGGATGATTTCGCCCACCGCCGGAACGCAGATGCGGCCGGCGAGCGGGTTCTTGATGCTGACGACCGGCGTGGTGATTCCCGCGTTCACCTCAGAACGCTCGAAGCAGAGGTCGGCGTCGAGCAGTTCGCAGTCGATCAGCCGCAGGTTTTTGCAGTAGCAGAGCGGCTGCGTGCCGATGATGCGGCAGTTTTCCAGCGTCAGGTTCTCGCTGTACCACGCCAGATACTCGCCTTTGACGAGGCTGTTTCGGACGGTGACGTTCTTCGCGTGCCAGAAAGCGTCCTTTGTGTCGAACGTGCAACCGTCGAAAACGGCGTCCTCGATGTACTGGAACGAATATTTCCCCGTCATACGCACATCCCGAAGGGTCAGCGCCGATGCGCGCAGCATAAAATATTCGCTCTCGGCGCTGCAGCCGGTCATCTCGATGCCGCGCGACGACCAGCCGAATTCGGCGGAAATGATGTCGCAGCCGCGCAGCTGGACGTCTTTGCATTCGCGCAGCGCCTTGATGCCATGCAGGCGGGTGCTGCCGATGTGTACGTTGTCGCAGTACCAGAGCGCCGCGCGGCAGAGCGGGGTCATTTCGCAATCCTCGATGGTCAGATTTCGGTCGTGCCAGAAGGGATAGCGCAGATTGAAAAAGCAGCGCGTGACCGTCAGGTCCGCGCCCTCCTTGAAGGCGCTTTCGCCGTCGGCCGGCCCGTCGAAGCGGCAGTCGGCCACGGTCAGGCCGCGGGCGCCGTACAGCGCGCGTTCTTCGTCAAAAGTTCGGTTTCGGATCGTTTCCATTGCGGATTTGCGGATTCTCCCTTCTTTTCGTCTGCGGCGCTGTGCCGGTACAGCGCCGGCGCCGTGCGCCCGCTTATTATGGTAGCACACGGCGGGCGGCTTGTCAAGAAGGAGCGGGGTGTTTTTCACAGAGCAATGTATCGTTCGTTGCGAGACCGGGAGTAAAGGAAAAGGACGATCGCGCCCGTTGAAGTAAAGGAACCACACCCAATTCTAACGAAAGGTCTCAATCGCCATGGATTGTGCGGCACAGAATGGAAAGAAGAGCAAGAGAAATTTGCCGCACGAACCGACAACTTGAATATATGCCGCGCGACTCTGCCGCCGAACAAAAGCTGTCGGCTTTGTATGCCGCCGCCGTAACGAACATCGGCATCGTATGTTCCTGACACCATCCGCACAGACCACGGCGGAGCGTTTATCCATACGCAAAGCTCAGCTTATACGCATCCGTTTGACACGCTCTGCGCGCAGCTTTATACTGCACGCAAAGTATGGCGCCCAAGAACGCTCTGGCATAACGGCAAAGCAGAACGCAGCTGCCGCGATCAGGAGCGATGCTTGCGTTTTATTCCTATAACGGCCCTCCAATCCGAATGAAGCGGTATATGTACCGATTCAATAGCATTCCGGTGTTGGTTCTTGGCCGGAAATCACCCAACCAAATGCAGCGCGAGCCGCAGACTGCACGCTTTTGCCGACCTCGGTCGGGCTGCGCTCTCCCTCCGTCAGTAAAACCGCGCTCAAAAAACGAACGCTCTCCTCTTTTTACGCGCTCACATCCTTGTCAAACATACGCGCAAGGACGGGAAACGCTTGAAAATTCTCTTGCAAGAATCGGCAATATGTGGTATAATATACTTTAAGCAGGTTTTCGCGCGCGGGCGAGGCCCGTGGGCTTTTCGCCGAGGCCGTTTCGTGCGCCGTTCGTCGGCCGTCCCTCCGCTTGCGAAATCGTTATGCGGACGGTCGGAAACGCCGCTTTTCCGTTCTGTCGGGGAAAACGGGAGAGAATGCTCGGGAATACGCAAGCGGAGAAAAATGGAAAAGCGTAATGAAATAAGAAAATCGCTACTGTAAAGAAAATGATACCGACCTTCCCTCATCCTTACGCCGGCCGCGCAGCCGTTTGCGGCGGCGGGGGGGGAACACAGTCACCGCATCAAGATAATGTGCTTTGGAAAGGGGGCGGCGAAATGACGCTGTCTGAATGTATCGAACGCGAACGGCGGATAAAGGCCGGCTTCCGGCGGCAGTTCGTGTTCACCGTTTCGGCGGTGCTGCTGTTTTCGGCGGCCGCGCTGCTGCTGCTCGGGTATGAACGCATCTATATGGGCAATATTCTGCGCTGGATCATCGACGCGCTTGCGCCGCTCGGCGAAGCGATCGCCGCGGCCTGCACGCAGGGGGATGCCGCCGCGCTGTATCTGTCCGTGATGGAATCGGAGGCGGCGCTGCTGGTGATGCAGATGGTCGTTTACGTCCTCACGCTCGGAATTCCGTTTTTCTGCTGCAGGCGGGCCGCCCTGCCCCGCCCCGCCCGCCGCGACGGTCCGGCGATGCCGCGCCGGCCGTTCGCGGTGATGCTGCTGGCGCTCGGCGGAGGCTATATCGCCAGCGTCGTCGGATCGCTTCTGTTTTCGTGGATGCCGCAGGGGCAGACGTCCGGCGGACTGCCGGAGTCGTTCGTCGGCGTCGTCCTCTACTTCGTCAGCGTGGCGATTCTGCCCGCGCTGATTGAGGAATGGGCCTTCCGCGGCGTGGTGCTGCGCGCGCTGCTGCCGTACGGAAGGACGTTCGTGGTCTTTTTCTCGTCGGCGCTTTTCGGTCTGATGCATCTGGACCCTGCGCAGTCGGTGTTCGCCTTCACGTTTGCGCTCGTGCTCGCCTTTGTTTACGCGTCGACCGGCTCGCTGTGGATGTGCGTGTTCCTGCACGCGGTCAACAACGCCATTTCGTTTCTGGCCGGCTATGTGACGCTGTACGGCGGCGAGGTGTCGCTGGTGCTGATGAACGGCTATATGATCGCCTGCATGCTCAGTGCGGGCGTCCTGTTCGTCTACTGGCTCGTGCGGCGGCGCGCGTCGCCCTTCTTCACCGAGCCGTCCGCCGTTTCCGCGCCCCGTCTGCGGGCGGGCGGACTGCTGTCCTCCGCGGCGCTGAACGCGTTCGCGGTGGTGTTCGCGCTGCTGTATGTGTACTTTATTTATCTGCAATATTGGGTGATGTCGTGAGCTATGACGAAAAATGGATGCGCCGCGCGCTGCGGTGCGCCAGAGCCGCCTTTGCGGCGGACGAGGCGCCGATCGGCGCGGTGATCGTGCGGGACGGCGAGGTGGTCGCCACCGGCCGGAATATGCGCGAGAAGAAGCGCAACGCGCTGCTGCACGCGGAGATCGTGGCCATCGACCGCGCCTGCAAGCGCCTCGGCGCGTGGCGGCTGGAGGGCTGCGAGCTTTACGTCACGCTGGAGCCGTGTCCGATGTGCATGGGCGCGATACTCAACGCGCGGCTGGACAGCGTGTATTTCGGGGCGTTCGACGCCAAGGCCGGCGCCTGCGGCAGCGTGGTCGATTTGAACGCGTATCCGTTCAACCACACCTGCGCCGTGTCCGGCGGACATATGGAAAACGAATCGGCGAAGCTGCTGGGGGATTTCTTCAAACGGCTTCGGAAACGGGTTAAACAGACGATTACGGAGGGGATTTCGGAATGAAAGAAAAGTTTTATATAACCACGGCCATCGCCTACACCTCGCAGAAGCCGCATATCGGCAACGTGTACGAGGCGGTGCTGACCGACGCCATCGCGCGCTACAAGCGCCAGAGCGGGAAGGACGTGTTCTTCCTCACCGGCACCGACGAGCACGGGCAGAAGATCGAGGACTACGCGGCGAAGGCCGGCGTGTCGCCCAAGGCGTACGTCGACGGCGTGGCCGGCGAGATCCGCGCCGTCTGGGACGCGTTCGGCGTGTCCTACGACGGGTTTATCCGCACGACCGACCCGCAGCACGAGCGGGTGGTGCAGAAGATTTTCCGCAGGCTGTACGAGCAGGGCGACATCTACAAGGGCGCGTACGAGGGGCATTACTGCAAGCCCTGCGAATCCTTCTGGACCGAGTCGCAGCTTGTGGACGGCTGCTGTCCCGACTGCGGCGCGCCCGTCACGCGCGCGAGCGAGGAGGCGTATTTCCTGCGCCTGTCCAAGTATCAGGACCGGCTGATCGAATACATTGAGACGCACGATGACTTCATCGTTCCCGCCTCGCGCCGGAACGAGATGATCAATAACTTCCTCCGCCCCGGACTGCAGGACCTCTGCGTGTCGCGCAGCTCGTTCAAGTGGGGCATCCCCGTGGACTTTGACGACGGACACGTCATCTATGTTTGGATCGACGCCCTCTCGAACTATATCACCGCCATCGGCTACGATCCCGACGGTTCGTCCGACGCTTACAAAAAGCTCTGGCCTGCCGACCTCCACGTCATCGGGAAAGACATCGTGCGCTTCCATACCATCTACTGGCCCATCATCCTGATGGCGCTCGGCGAACCGCTGCCCCGCACGGTGCTCGGCCATCCGTGGCTGCTGTTCAACCGCGACAAGATGAGCAAATCGAAGGGCAACGTCATTTACGGCGACGACCTGATCGCCTTTTTCGGGCTGGACGCGGTTCGCTATTACCTGCTCAGCGAGCTTTCGCTGCAAAACGACGGCAACATCAGCTTTGAAGCGGTCGCCGCGCGCACCAACACCGATCTGGCCAACATCCTCGGCAACCTCGTCTCGCGCACCGCGGCGATGATCCGCCAGTACTTCGGCGGCGTCGTTCCGGCGGCGGGGGAGACGGCCGAGGCCGACGCCGCGCTGCAGACGGCCGTACTCGGCTGCGCTGCGTCGGCGGTCGCGCATTACGAGCGCTACGAGCTTGCGGACGCCTGCGCCGACGTGATTTCGCTGTTCCGCCACTGCAACAAATACATCGACGAGACCACGCCCTGGGTGCTGGCCAAGTCGGAGGCCGACCGCGCGCGCCTTGCGTCGGTGATGGCCAATCTGGCGGAGGCCGTCCGCATCGGCTGCGCGCTCTTTACGCCGATTGCGCCGGACAGCGCCGCCAAGATCGCCGCCCTGTTCGGCTTCACGCCCGAGGAGCTGACTACGGATACGCTGGACGCGTTCCGCTTCTGCGCGTCGGGCCGCGCCGTGGGCGAGTGCGGCGCGCTCTTCGCCCGCGTCGACCAGAAGAAGCTGGAGGAATATCTCAAGCAGCTTTCCGCTGGTAAGCCGCAAGACAAAAAGCAGGCGGAGAAGCCCGCCGAGCCGGTTCCCGGCGTCATCGGCATCGAGGAATTCCAGAAGGTCGCCCTGCGCGTGGGCCAGATCGTCGCCTGTGAGCCGGTGCCCAAGTCGGATAAGCTGCTCAAGCTGTCCGTGGACCTCGGCAGCGAGCGGCGGCAGGTCGTTTCGGGCATCGCCAAGTTCTATACGCCCGAGTCGCTCGTCGGGAAAAAGATCATCCTCGTCGCCAATCTGAAGCCGGTCAAGCTGCGCGGCGTGGAGAGCAACGGGATGATCCTCGCGTCGGGCGAGGACGAAATCAAGGTCGTGTTCGTGGACGACAGCGTGCCCAACGGCAGCACCGTCCGCTGAGGGCGCGCCGATGCTGGATTCGCACGCCCACTACGACGACGCGCGCTTCGACGGCGACCGCGACGCGCTGCTGACGGCGCTGTTCGCGGAGAAAACTGTCACGCATATCGTCAACGCCGCCACCGACCTGCCGTCCGCCCGCGTGTGCGAGGCGCTTTCCGAGCGCTACGACGGAATGTACCACACTGTCGGCGTACACCCGCAGGAGGCATCCGGCGCGCCGGCGGAATATATAGACGTGCTGCGCCGGCTGGCGCAGCATCCGAAGGCGGTCGCCGTCGGCGAGATCGGGCTGGATTACCATTACGACGACGTTCCGCGCGACGTCCAGCGCCGCGTCTTTGCCCGGCAGCTTGACCTCGCCTGCGAGCTGGGGCTTCCGGCCGTCATCCACGACCGCGAGGCGCATAAGGACTGCATCGACGAGGTGATGGCCCGTCCGGCGCTGCAATGCGTCTTTCACAGCTTTTCCGGCAGCGAGGAGAGCGCGCGCGTGCTTGCCCGCCGCGGGGTGTATATGGCGTTCAACGGCGTCGTCACCTTCAAGAACGCCGAGAAAACGCGCCGCGCCGCCAAGGCCGTGCCCGACGAGCTGCTGCTCGTCGAGACCGACTGCCCCTACCTCGCGCCGCACCCGCACCGCGGCAAGCGCAACGACAGCGCGCTTATGCGCCTGACGATTGCGGCGCTGGCCGAGCAGCGCGGGCAGACGCCCGAATACATAGAAAGGATCACGACGGAAAACGCCCTGCGGCTGTTTCCGAAGATTTTGAGATGAAAAAAGGGAATGCGTATACTTATCCGGTCGGCCGCGGGCTGTATATCAACCTGACCAACCGCTGCACCAACCGCTGCGATTTCTGCATCCGCAACAACGGCGACGGCGTGTACGGCTCCGACCCCCTCTGGCTTGCGCATGAGCCGTCGGCTGCGGAGGTGCTCGCCTCCGTCGCGGCGCAGGACGGCGCGCGGTACGACGAGTTCGTTTTCTGCGGCTACGGCGAGCCGACCGTCCGGCTGGAGACGCTCGTCGAGGTCGGGCGCGCGCTGAAGGCGCAGTACGGCAAGCCAATCCGCCTGAACACGAACGGGCAGGCGAATCTGATCCATAAAAGGAACGTCGCGCCGCTGCTGACCGGCGCCGTCGACGTTGTTTCCATCAGCATGAACGCCGCGACCGCCGAAAAATATCAGGCCGTCTGCCACTCCGTGTTCGGCACGGCGGCGTACGACGGCATCCTCGAGTTTGCGCGCCGCTGCGTGCCGTGCGTGCAGCAGGTCGTGTTTACCGTCGTCGAGACCACGCTGCCGGACGAGGACATCGGGCTGTGCCGGCGGACGGCCGAGTCGATCGGCGCGTCCTTCCGCGTTCGGAAGCTGGATACGGGGACGGAAACGCGCTAAATTTTAACAAATTTCAAATTTTGCGTCCGCGCCCTTGCAAAATGGACGCGTAGGGTTTATAATAATTTGACTGATAAGGTTAAATAAAATTTTGGAGGTATATCAGAAATGGCAGTTAAGGTTGCTATTAACGGTTTCGGCCGTATCGGCCGTCTCGCGTTCAGACAGATGTTCGGCGCGGAGGGCTATGAAGTTGTCGCGATCAACGACCTCGTTGACGCGAAGATGCTCGCGCATCTGCTCAAGTACGATTCCACGCAGGGCAGATATGCGCTCTGCGACAAGGTCGAAGCGAAGGAGAACGCCATCGTCGTCGACGGCAAGGAGATCACCATCTACGCCGAGAAGGACGCGAAGGATCTGCCCTGGGGCAAGATCGGCGTTGACGTTGTGCTCGAGTGCTCGGGCTTCTACGCTTCCAAGGAAAAGGCCAGCGCCCACATCGCCGCCGGCGCCCGCAAGGTCGTCATCTCGGCGCCTGCCGGCAACGACCTGCCCACCATCGTTTACAGCGTGAACGAGAAGACCCTCAAGCCCAGCGACACGGTCATCTCCGCCGCTTCCTGCACGACGAACTGCCTTGCGCCGATGGCGGACACGCTCAACAAGCTCGCTTCCATCGAGAAGGGCTTTATGACCACGATTCACGCCTACACCGGCGACCAGATGCTTCTGGACGGCCCGCACAGAAAGGGCGACCTGAGAAGAGCCAGAGCGGGCGCTCTGAACATCGTTCCCAACTCCACCGGCGCCGCGAAGGCGATCGGTCTCGTTATCCCCGAGCTTGCCGGCAAGCTCGACGGCGCCGCACAGCGCGTTCCCACGCCGACCGGCTCCGTGACCGAGCTGGTTGCGGTCTGCAATAAGACCGTCACCGCCGACGAGGTCAACGCCGCGATGAAGGCCGCTGCGAACGATTCCTTCGGCTACTCCGAGGAGCAGCTCGTTTCGTCCGACATCATCGGCATCACCTACGGCTCCCTGTTCGATGCCACCCAGACCATGGTCGCCAAGATCGACGACGACACCTATCAGGTGCAGGTGGTCTCCTGGTACGACAACGAGAACAGCTACACCAGCCAGATGGTCCGCACCATCAAGTACTTCGCTGAGCTGAAGTAAGGCATTGCGCCGCAAGGTGCTGTTCCGTAAACAAAATGTACAAGCGTAGCGGCAGGCGCCATGGCGCGCTGCCGGACAGGATGAACATTTTCTCTCCCTTCGCCCCGTGCGCAGGGAGAGTTTTTTTGTTTGACATTGTTCATGCATGTATATATGCTTGACGCAAATAAGGGAGGAGCAAAACCATGCTGGGCATGCTGGCAAGGCTGTAAGCCCGCGGCACCCCCTCCATACGCAAGCAAGCCCCCTTTCCTTCCGGCGCTGCCGCTGGATGGAAAGGGGGCTTTAGAAATTCACCGCCGCCTCTGCGGATATGGCTCCCGCTGGTCGGTGAGCTCCAAAATATAATCGGTGGAGGTGTGATAGTACAGCGCCAGCGCCACCAGCAGCTCCAGGGGAAGCTGGCGTTGGCCGGTTTCATACTGGGAGTAGGTGTTTTGACGGATGTGCAGGTAGTCGGCCACCGCTTGCTGCGTCAGGTCCTGGTCCTCCCGTAACGCGCGCAGCCGCATACCTTCACCTCCTTTTTGTCTATTATATCCACATCAAGGAACGCCCATTGCATTTATCTCAATCAGAGATAATCAATGCAGGATGCCAGCATACGCGGCCTGTTCCACGTTCCCACAAAAAATCATCCCCTCCCATCCCGGCCATAATTGCCGGGCGGGAGGGGTTTGACGTTTCTTTGGCACTTCCGGGGCCGCCAGACCGGCGGCCCGCGTCTTTGGTGCGCATGGGCTTACTTCAGGAAGTAGGAGCTCACGTAGCCGGTGACGCCGTCAATCTCCACCTTGGACCAGTTCACGCCGGTCTCCAGCACGGTGACTTCGGTACCCACGGGGTAGGTGCGGATGATGGTGGTGTTCATGCCGGGCTCCTTGCGGAAGTTCACCACGGAGCCGCCGTTGATGTTAATCAGCTTGGCGGTATAGGGCACCTGGGTGGTGCTGCCGGTCTCGTCGGTGACCTTCAGGTACTTGGCCATCATGTAGCCCACCTTGCCGTCCTCCACCTGCACCCGGTACCAGGTGTTGTTGCCGGAGAGAATGGTCACCTTCACGCCGTTGCGGTAGTAGTCAATCACGTGGGCGCTCAGGCTGGCGCTGGAACGCAGGTTCAGCACCTGGGTGGACTTGGGGTTGTTCACCACGGCCACCTTGCCCGCCATGGCGGTGGACTCAGAGCTGGAACCGGAGCCGGAACCAGAACCGGAGCTGGAGCCGCCGAAGTTCAGGTACGTGGTGGACATAAAGCCTTCACGGCCGTCCATCTTCACCCGGCTCCAGCTGATGCCCTTCTGCAGCACGGTAATCTGCGTGCCGGGCTTATAGGAGGTAATAATGGCGCCGCTGAGGCTGGGCTCTTCGCGCATGTTCAGGCCAATGCCGGTGTTGGTGCGCACGGTGGCGGTCAGGTTCTTTTCCGACTGGCTCAGGTAGCGGGTCATCATGTAGCCGCTCTTGCCGTTGACGGTGACCTTGCACCACTCGTCGCCCTTTTCTTCAATTTCCACCAGGGTGCCCGTGGGATACTGCCCCAGCACCTTCGCCTCCAGGGAAGCGGTCTGGCGCAGGTTCAGCGCGCCGCCCACCACCAGGGCGCTCTCAGCGGTTTCAGCCTGGGAGAAAGCTGGCGCCAGGCACAGGCTGGCCACCGCCACGGTACCCAGTGCACGACGGGTCAGAGACTGCAGTTGCTTGTTCTTCATGGATGGTTCCTCCTTTGTTGTGTGAAGCCCCGTTTCCCGGGCGCTTTCATCACTACAAACGGCCGGTGTGCGCCCTTTGATGCGCCAAACCCTTGCCAAAAGCCGCCAATCAGGGACGAATTATGACCATATTGGGAAAATATACCATAGTGCGCACCAACCACCCTGGAAAACACAAGATTCTGACGCAAAGCCAAGGAAATAAATCCCATTATTCTTTTGCTCATTTTGGGCAATAGAAACGCGCCTGCCTCCCATGCAATAGAAAGCAGGCGCGTTGCGCGAGACGGGAGATTATTCCCCGTCCTCCAGACCGTCCTCCTCCAGGAGCGCCAGGTCGTCCTCTTCCTCCACGGCGGATTCCCCACCCTCGGACTGTTCGGGGAGCGGCTCGCCCTTTTCAAAGAACTGCCGGCGGATCTCCGCGTCGATCTCCTGGGCAACCTCCGGGTTATCCTTCAGGTACTGCCGGGTATTCTCCCGGCCTTGGCCAATGCGCTGATCCTTGTAGGAGAACCAGGCGCCGCTCTTGTGGATGATGTCCCGGGCCACGGCCATGTCCAGGAGCGTGCCTTCCCGGCTGATGCCCTGGCCATAGATGATGTCAAACTCCGCCACCCGGAAGGGCGGGGCCACCTTGTTCTTGACCACCTTCACCTTGGTGCGGTTACCGATGACCTCGCTGCCGTTTTTCAGCTGCTCGCCCCGGCGCACGTCCAGGCGCACGGAGGCGTAGAACTTCAGGGCGCGGCCGCCGGGGGTGGTCTCCGGATTGCCGTACATCACGCCCACCTTTTCACGCAGCTGATTGATAAAAATGGCGATGGTCCCCGTCTTGCTCACAATGCCCGTGAGCTTGCGCAGGGCCTGGGACATCAAGCGGGCCTGCAGGCCCACAAAGCTGTCGCCCATCTCGCCGTCGATCTCCGCCTTGGGCACCAGCGCCGCCACGGAGTCCACCACCACCACGTCCAGGGCCCCGGAGCGTACCAGCGCCTCGGCAATTTCCAGGGCCTGCTCGCCGGTGTCCGGCTGGGAGATGTACAGCTCGTCAATATTGACCCCCAGCTTCTTGGCGTAGGCGGGGTCCAGGGCATGTTCCGCGTCCACAAAGGCGCAGATGCCGCCCTTTTTCTGGGCCTCGGCCACGATGTGCAGCGCCACCGTGGTTTTACCGGAGGATTCCGGGCCGTAGATTTCGATGACGCGGCCCTTGGGCACGCCGCCCACCCCCAGGGCCAGGTCCAGCTCCAGGTTACCGGTGGAGATGACCTCCACGTTCTGGCTGGCCTGCTCGCCCAGCTTCATCACGGCGCCTTTGCCATACTGCTTGTCCAGGTCCGCCAGGGCATGTTCCAGGGCCTTGAGCTTTTCCTCCTGGGTGCTCTGGGCAACGGTTGTAGCGTCCTTTTTGGGGGGCGCGGCCTTTTTCGTAGCCATGGTTTCTTTCCACCTTTCCGTCCATTGGGCCGGGCGCGTTCCTTTCCGGGAAGCGCGCCGGGATATTTCAGCAATCTGCCTGCGTGCCCTTTTCCGCCTCTAGGGGCAGGGCATTCAGGGCGTTTTTCATGGTCAGGGTGCGGATGCGGGCGCGGTTCCCCGTAAGATGCAGGGGAATGTCATAGACGCCCTCCGCTGTGGCCACCCCCAGGAACACCGTGCCCACCGGGCGCTCCGGGGTGCCGCCGTCGGGGCCGGCCAGGCCCGTGGCGCTCACGGCAATGTCCACGCCCAGGCGTTCCCGGGCGCCCTGGGCCATGGCCCGGGCCACCTCCGCGCTGACCACGTCGTAGCGATCGATCATCTCCGCGGGCACGCCCAGCAGCATGGTTTTCGATACGCTCTGGTAGGTCACAAAGCCGCCCTTCACCACCTGGGAAGCGCCGGGCACCTCCACCAGCGCCGAGGCAATCATGCCGCCGGTGAGGCTCTCGGCGGTGGCCACGGTCCAGTTCCGCGCCTTCAGGGCGCGCACGGCGCTCTGGGCCAGGGAACCGTCGTCATGCTCGGAAACCGCGTACACCACGTCCCCCAGGCGGCGGCGTACCTCCGCCACCAGGGGCGTCAGCAGCGCTTCCGCGGCGTCCACATCCGCGGCCCGGGCAGTGGCACGCAGCTGTACCTCCCCCAGGGAGCAGTAGGGGCTCAGGGAGGGGTTGCCGCCCTCCTCCAGGTCGTGCAGGCGGGTGTCCACCTCGCTCTCCCCCATGCCGAAGATGCGCAGGTACCGGCTGGCCAGCACCTGGCCCGGGCGGGCCTGCAAATACGGTTCCACCTGCTCGATGAACATGGGCTCCAGCTCCACCGGCGGGCCGGGCAGGTGAATGACCACCTTGCCCTCACCCATGGGCACAATGGCGCCCGGGGCGGTGCCGTTGGGGTTGAGCAGCAGGCGGGAGTCCGGGGTAAACATGGCCTGGCTGAGGTTGTTCAGCTGCATGTCCTTATGATATTGAGCAAAGCGGGCGCGCACCATGGCCTCGGCCTCGGGGAAGAGCACCAGCTCCTTGCCCGCCACCTTGGCGGCCACCCGCTTGGTAATGTCGTCCACCGTGGGGCCCAATCCGCCGGAGGTGATGACCACATCCGCCCGGCTCAGGGCCAGGCGGTAGGCTTCCTCCAGGCGCTGGGCGTTGTCGCCCACCACGGTTTGATGGTACTGGCTGATGCCCAGGGCGGACAGCCGCCGGGAGAGAAACTGGGCGTTGGTGTTCAGCACCTGGCCCATGAGCAGCTCCGTGCCCACACAGAGAATTTCCGCGATCATTTATTTCGCATCCTTTTCCATCAGTACGCCGCTGTTTTTCACAAAATAGTCCGCGCCGCTCCACAGGGTCATGACCACCACCACCAGGCACAGCGCGCCGCTGAGCAGGCTCTGGGTCACCGGCTGGCGCAGCAGCATCAGCCACAGGATCAGCACGATCTGGCACACGGTCTTGATCTTGCCCAGCTTACCCGCGGCGATGACCTGTCCCTTGGTGACGGCCACCATGCGCAGGCCGTCCACGCACAGCTCCCGGGCCAGGATAATCACCGTGGCCCAGGCGGGCATCAGCCCCTGCTGAATCAGCATGATAAAGGCGCTGAGGGTCAGCAGCTTATCCGCCACGGGGTCCAGGAACTTGCCCAGGTCGGTCACAATGCCCCGGCTGCGGGCGATGTGCCCGTCCAGAAAGTCCGTGAAGGCCGCCAGGCCGAACACCGCCGCCGCCAGCAGGTTGTACACCGTGCCGCCCACATACATGAGGATCACCATCACGGGGATCAGCACCACCCGGGCCACAGTAAGCCGGTTGGGCAGGTTCATAGGCGCTCCCCCTTCAGGTCATAGGTTTCCGCGCCGGTAATGCGCACCTGCACAAAGCTGCCCACCTCCGGGGCTTCCTTGGCGGTAAAGACGATGGCGCCGTCCGCGTCGGGAGCCTCCCGCTGGGAGCGGCCCAGGAACAGCCCGTCCCGGGCGTCGGTGACCAGCACCTTTTCCACCGTGCCGATGCGCGCCTGGTTGTTTTCCAGGGAAATCTGCGCCTGCAGTTTCATCAGGCGGTCCAGGCGCTCCTGCTTGACCTCCTCGGGGATTTGGTCGGGCATTTCCGCGGCAGGGGTGTTTTCCTCCGGGGAGAAGGCAAAGGCGCCCATGCGGTCAAACCGCGCTTCCGCCACGAAATCCATCAGCTCCTGGAACTGTTCCTCGGTCTCCCCGGGGAAGCCTACAATCAGGCTGGTGCGCAGGGTAAAGCCCATGTCCCGCGCCTTTTTCAATATGCGGCGGATGTCCGCGGCGGTACCCCGGCGGTTCATGCGCCGCAGGAGCGTATCGTTGATGTGCTGAATGGGCAGATCCAAATATTTGCAGATGTTGTCATGGCTGGCCATGGCCTCCAGCAGGCGGTCGTCGGCCTCGTCCGG
>ERZ827524.1455-NODE-1455-length-22331-cov-9.978407_pt1 | contig 22331 bp, 21 predicted proteins | sample MGYA00519702_ERZ827524 | MGnify/ENA primary metagenome ERZ827524 (study PRJEB31778, sample SAMEA3449341) | human gut metagenome | biome: human gut; feature: human-associated habitat; material: faeces | place: United Kingdom | collected 2010/2012 ...
AGCACCTCAAAAACACCATCATACACTAAATCAGTAAGTTGGCAGCATCACCGGCTGCTTTTAATAATGCCGTGCGCTCTTTATCACCAAGTTTATTCAACACGTCGGTGCTGATAATTAACACATCAGGTACCATGGTGTGTTCATCACGTGAATAGACTTTTGCGACTTCGGCGTGACGCATATCGGAATAGACAACGGTATTGTTCTCTCCGCCATCAACCACACCTTGCTGAAGTGCGGTGTAGAGTTCGCCTTGCGCCATCGGGGTAGCGACACCACCGAGTGCTTTCATCATTGCAATGGCGCTGGGGCTTTGTTGAACCCTGATTTTCATTCCCGCTAAATCTTCAGGTTTTGTAATCGGTTTATTGGAATAAAAACTTCTCGCACCGCCGTCATAGTACGTAATACCAACAAAACCTTTGCTTTCTGATGAATTAAGTATTTTTTTACCTAAATCACTTTGCAGAACACGATAATAGTGATCACGGTCGCGGAATAAGAACGGCAGACTGAAAAGGCTGTAATCTGGAGCAAATGATTCTAGTGATGCGGCATTAACCTTAACCATCTGTAATGCACCGGAGTTCATTAATTCCAGTGATTCACGCTCATTACCTAATGTTGCATTTGGGTAAATGCGAATAACTAATTCACCATTAGAATACTCTTTGGTTTTATCCGCTAAATAGCTTAATGCTTTATGGACAGCATGGCTTTTATCCTGATTATGACTCAGTTTTAATGTTATTTTTGCCAGTGTGGTATTAGATATTAATAAACAACTGGTTAACAGCATAAGCGATGCCGTCAGAGGACGAAGTGCTTTCATATCCTGCTCCTGGTTAATATAACAGAAACGATAAATACAGCGCTTTTCTATCGTTATAATAAAAAGTAGTGATTAATTCTCTGCCAGATAATGGAATATTCCTGCCGGAACCGGAATACCTTCCTGTTGGCATTTTTCTTTGTAGTGCATTTGCGGATCGTTCGGCGCTAACACTTTTTCGATACCGGGAGCCGGTTTAACGGCATGCAACTCCGTGACCATTTGCGCCATGGTTTTTGCAAAAACAGGATTGCCGAGCTTTTTCGGATCGATGGCAATAACCAAACTTGCCAGCTTACGCATCTTGTCATAATCACCATACATGCGAACAATATGGTTGCCAAAATTCGCATTCATCAGCACGCCAGTCAGTGCATCAATAGCCAGTGCAATGCCTGAACCTTTGTGTTGGCCGAAAGGTAGCAGGTTTTCAATCTTATACGGATCAGTGGTGCCATAACCGTTTTTATCTATCGCCAGCCCTTCACCAATATGTTTTCCGGTTTCCTTTGCATGAAGTATTTTGCCGAAAGCCGTGGCACTGGTCGCCATATCAACAATCATCGGATGGCTGTTTTCCACCGGGAAACCAAAGGCGATGGGGTTAGTTCCCAAAAAGCGCTCGGCGCCGCCATGGGGAGCCACACAGGTATCGGTTTGCGTCATTACGATAGCAACCAACCCTTTGTTGGTGATCATCTCTGCAAAATAAGATAACGCACCACAGTGAGACGTGTTTTTAACGCTAACAAAACCGAGGCCCTCTTGCTGGGCCAGTTTAATAGCGTGCTCAGTGGCGCTAATTAATGCGGAATGCCCCATTCCGTCGTCAGAGTCGAGAATGGCCACTGACGGTGAAATTTGCTCAATGCTAAACTGCGGGGCTTTATTTAACCCTCCGGCAGCAAGGCGGGTGCAATAATGTTCGACACGCATAACACCATGTGAATGCACACCTGTAATATCGGCATGTACTAAAACATCTGTCACCTGTTGTGTGGTGTCGGTATCCAGCCCGGCGGTATGTAATTTGTGGTGCACCAGTGATTTTAAATTTTCTTCACTGACATAAACAGTTGTCATATTTGTTCCCTTAAAAAGTGATCACACCCTTGACCATATTTTTATTTTCTACAACGTTACGCTGGTAATCTTCGCCAACACTAAAGAAATTGAATGCCTGGTTTTTCATTAAATTTTCGTGAATTTTATTGCTGCGCATCAGTTCAATCACCAACGCAAAATCTTCCCGTGTGGCATTGCGGCTGCTGAGTAACGTTGTCTCTTTTTTATGGAAGGTCGGATCGTCAATAACAAGTTCACCAATGTACAAACCGATGAAAACAATTTTGCCGCCATGACGAATAAGATTTACATCATGACTCATTGAAGCTTTATTTCCCGTCGCATCCAGGACTACGCAAGCCAGTTCGCCGCCAAATACTTCACTAAGCGCGGCAATAAAACCTTCCTGTGTTGGGTCGAAGACATTAATTGCCAGATGATCCACAACGTGCTGGCGACGTTGACAATCAATATCAGCAACAACAACATGCGCCCCTTTAGCCCTGGCGATGGCCGCGGTAGCCAGACCGATTGGCCCAGCGCCAACCACCAGTACGTTTTGTTCAGCCTTGATCTCTGCCCGACGAACGGCATGTGCACCAATGGCGAAACATTCAACCAATGCTCCGGCACTGTCGCTGACCTCGTCAGGGAGAGGCACAAGGTTGTCTTCACGTACCGCAAGGTACTCACTAAAACCCCCATCCTGATGCACGCCATACAGCGAAACACGTTCGCAGCAGTTCGTTTTCTCTTCCCGACAGGCTGCGCACTCGCCACACGGAATGCATGGGATGACGGAATAGCGCTGGCCTGATTGTGCTGTTTGGCACTGGCTGCCTCGCGAAACCGCTTCGGCGCATATTTCATGACCTAATACACGTGGGTAGCTAAAAAAAGGCTGTCTGCCGGCAAAAGCGTGAATATCAGTACCACAAATACCCACAGCTTTGATTTTTAACAGCACTTCATTATCTGCTGGTGTGGGAATATCCTTTTCCACATATTCCATAACGCCAGGCTGCTGACAAATTAATGTTTTCATTTCTGCTCATCCGATAATAATTGGCTGATGGTGGCCTTGATGCCTTTGTTTTTTATATTCGCAAAGGCGATTTTTATTTCATTTATAAATGGCTGATGGTTGCTTAAATCACCAAATATGGCGCTAAGGTGCAGTAATGCGAGCGCCTGTTGCCATGCGTCTTGTTGTTCCTTTATTAGCGCCTGAAATTGGTCATTCATTGGATCAGCGACAGACTGGCTTTTCTCAACAGCATCAATGACATAATGCAACCAACCAGCAACGAGCAGTGACAGAACAGCATTGTTTTGCTTTTGCTGATGTAATTTCAGCCAGGGCGTCAGTGCACGCTGGGGAAGCTTTTGTGAACCGTCCATGGCTATTTGCCCGGTACGGTGTGCAACGTTACGGTTGCTAAAGCGTTCAATTAACAGGTCGGCGTATTCCTGGATGTTGATATTTAAGTCTGGATTAAGTGTTCGGGCTTGTTCATTAATCATCAGTTGGTGGGTAATGGAACGAAAATTAGCGTCTTCCATGCATTGCCAGATAAACTCATAGCCTGCCAGCGAGCCGTTATAAGCCAGAAATGAATGGCTACCATTTAACATGCGTAACTTCATCTCTTCATAAGGCTGAACATTGCTGACAAACATCGCGCCGGCTTTATCCCATTTCGGTCGTCCGCGCACAAAATTATCTTCGATCACCCACTGACGAAATGATTCGCAGACGATCCCGCAGGGATCGGCATAACCGGTTTTCGTTTCCAGTAAGGCGAATTGCGATTCAGTCATTGCCGGAACAATGCGATCTACCATCGTGCCTGGAAATGAGACATTTTCTTCGATCCACTGAGCCAGGGGCTGGTCCAGTTGTCGGGCAAAACCGAGAACGGCATTGCGCGTCAGATGCCCATTGTCTGGCAAGTTGTCACAGGAGAGCACACTAAAAGCGGCGAGTCCTATCGCTTTACGTTGTTGCAAAGCACAGACGATCACGCCAATAGCTGACAGAGGCGCATCCGGGTTTTGTAGATCGTGTTGGATTAATCCATTGGTGAGATCAAGTGAACGTGTTTGCGGATCGAGGCAATAACCTTTCTCGGTGATGGTTAATGAAACGATTTTTACCTGAGGTTCAGCCAGTTTATGGATTGCTGCGGCAATGCCATCTCTGGGGGTATGAATACCGCCAGCCACCGAACGCACAAGGCGTGAGGTAGATTGCGATGCAGATGTTTCCACAACCGAAAACAGCCCATTTTGTGCATTTAAGTTTTCGATCAGTTGAGCATCACCAAACAGGTTGATCTCAAAGATCCCCCAGCGGGTGTCCGAAAGTTGATTAGTGAGATCCGTGTAGACCGCCTGGTGTCCGCGATGAAAAGCGCCAAAACCAATATGGACAATATCTGCCTGTAACCCGTCCCGAGGCCAGGTGGTTACCTGATCATAGTGGGCGGCATTGATACTTTCGTTCCCTGACATTATGCTCTTACTCCTGGTGGCTTGTGTGTAGACCAATTTACATAATTCACTAGACCAAAAACAGAGAGATGCATCACGCTTGCAGAGAAAGATAAAAGTACGAAACAGAACAACAAGGCGTTATTTATATTTTTATCAATGAGTTATATGAATAAAATGAAAGGAAAGTTTTTTAGAAGTCAGTTTTTGGGATAATTGCCGCTAATCTAAGATATCTGATGATAGTCGATTTATTAGACCAATTAAAAAGAGAGCGTGTACCAGTGGAGGGCGGAAGGCAGAGCCGGCGTTATTTTTCCCGCCAGCTCTGGACTAATGAAGGTTAACGAGCGAAGAAAAAGTCATCAAAATCGCTGATGGATGCGTCTTGTTTGAAGATTTTGATCAATTCATTTTTGCTGTTTTCCAGGTGTCTCCAGGAGGCTTCCCTGGCGAGCTCTGAATCTTTCTGTTGCAGAGCCAGGAAAATAGCCCGGTGATCTTCCAGCCATTGCAGACGCAAATGCTTTTCATGCAGGTACTTGTAGTTAAGTTTCTTCCAGCGGGGGTTTTCTGTACGTACCGCCCGCCATAATTCAGCGGCTTGTTTGATGAGTACCCGATTTTGCGTAGCTTCGGCAATAATGCTATGAAATCGGTGATCCAGGTCTTCAAATTTATCACTTTCCGCAGCGATAGCGTTTTCCTGCAACCTAATTATTTTCTTTAACTCTTGTAACTCGTTAAAGCTAATCTGGCTGGCTGCAAAACCAGTAATATTGCTCTCAATCACCTGACGCGCCTGCAACAGTTCAAACGGGCCAATTTCTGAATAGGGCATTAATGATTTCTGGCTGAGCTTATCGGTGGAGTCGACAAAGAAAATCCCTGACCCTTGCTTCACATTCAATACGCCTTTCAGTTCCAGCATAATGATGGCTTCACGAATGGTAGTTCGGCTGGTATTAAACCGCTCGCTCAGTTCACGTTCTGAAGGTAAGCGTTCTCCGGCCTTAAATACGCCTGAATACAGCAGCTCTTCAATCTGTAGACCAATATCGTAATAGCGGCGCTTTGTAATAACCTGTTCCATACCTTGCCTTACTGTGGGTGTCCTCGGATAGCCGATCGTCGTGCAATATGATTTGAACGTTGCTGATCGGCATAAATAGTAGCGGCAGTTGCCACGATACCGCCAGCCTTAAATGTGCTTGCCCAAGTCGGGCAGTGAAAAACCTCACCAGGGTATTTCGCCACCGTTCATCAACATCACTTCATTTCCGCGCGTGATACAGCGTATAATCCCCGGCCTTTGATTATTTTTTTATCATTTCTGGAAGCAAAATGAGCTCTATCTCCCTGATCCAACCGGATCGCGACCTGTTCTCCTGGCCGCAGTACTGGGCCGCCTGTTTTGGACCGGCACCGTTTTTGCCGATGTCACGTGAAGAGATGGATCAACTTGGCTGGGATAGCTGCGACATCATTTTGGTTACTGGCGACGCGTATGTCGATCACCCAAGCTTCGGGATGGCGATTTGCGGTCGTATGCTGGAAGCGCAGGGCTTTCGCGTCGGGATCATCGCCCAGCCAGACTGGAGCAGCAAAGACGATTTCATGCGTCTGGGTAAACCGAATCTGTTTTTCGGCGTTACCGCAGGCAACATGGACTCGATGATCAACCGCTATACCGCCGATCGCCGTTTACGTCATGACGATGCCTACACGCCAGATAATGTCGCGGGTAAGCGTCCGGATCGCGCCACACTGGTTTATACCCAACGTTGTAAAGAGGCGTGGAAAGATGTGCCGGTGATCCTCGGCGGTATTGAGGCCAGCCTGCGCCGTACCGCGCATTATGATTACTGGTCCGATACCGTGCGCCGTTCCGTGTTGGTGGATTCGAAAGCCGACATGCTGATGTTTGGTAACGGTGAGCGTCCGCTGGTGGAAGTGGCGCACCGTCTGGCGATGGGCGAGCCGATTAGTGAAATCCGCGATGTGCGTAATACCGCGATTATCGTAAAAGAGGCGTTGCCAGGCTGGAGCGGTGTGGATTCCACCCGTCTTGATACCCCAGGGAAAATCGACCCAATCCCGCATCCGTATGGCGAAGATTTGCCGTGCGCGGATAACAAACCGGTAGCTCCGAAAAAGCAGGAAGCCAAAGCTGTAACCGTGCAGCCACCACGCCCGAAACCGTGGGAAAAAACCTACGTGTTGCTGCCTTCTTTCGAGAAAGTGAAGGGCGATAAAGTGCTGTACGCCCATGCTTCGCGCATTCTGCACCACGAAACTAACCCAGGCTGCGCCCGCGCATTGATGCAAAAACATGGCGACCGCTATGTATGGATCAACCCGCCTGCTATTCCGCTTTCTACCGAAGAGATGGATAGCGTCTTTGCGCTGCCGTACAAGCGCGTGCCGCATCCGGCTTACGGTAATGCCCGAATTCCGGCTTACGAAATGATTCGTTTCTCGGTCAACATTATGCGTGGCTGCTTTGGCGGCTGCTCTTTCTGTTCTATTACCGAGCACGAAGGGCGCATTATTCAGAGCCGTTCCGAAGATTCGATTATTAATGAGATCGAAGCGATCCGCGACACTGTTCCAGGTTTTACGGGCGTGATTTCCGATCTCGGTGGGCCTACTGCCAACATGTATATGTTGCGCTGCAAATCGCCACGCGCTGAGCAAACCTGCCGTCGTTTGTCGTGTGTTTATCCGGATATTTGTCCGCATATGGACACTAACCACGAACCGACGATCAACCTCTATCGCCGTGCGCGTGATCTGAAAGGCATTAAAAAGATCCTGATCGCTTCCGGCGTACGTTATGACATCGCCGTGGAAGATCCGCGCTATATCAAAGAGCTGGCGACCCATCACGTTGGCGGTTATCTGAAGATTGCCCCGGAACATACCGAAGAAGGGCCGTTATCGAAGATGATGAAGCCGGGCATGGGCAGCTATGACCGCTTTAAAGAGCTGTTCGATACTTACTCGAAACAGGCAGGTAAAGAACAGTATCTGATCCCGTATTTCATCTCGGCACACCCTGGTACGCGGGATGAAGATATGGTGAATCTGGCGCTGTGGCTGAAAAAGCATCGTTTCCGCCTCGACCAGGTGCAGAACTTCTATCCGTCGCCGCTGGCTAACTCGACCACCATGTATTACACCGGCAAAAACCCGCTGGCGAAGATTGGTTATAAGAGTGAAGACGTCTTCGTGCCGAAGGGCGACAAACAGCGTCGTCTGCATAAAGCGTTGTTGCGTTACCACGATCCGGCAAACTGGCCGTTAATCCGCCAGGCGCTGGAAGCGATGGGCAAAAAGCATCTGATTGGCAGCCGTCGCGATTGCTTAGTGCCTGCGCCAACCATTGAAGAGATGCGTGAGGCTCGTCGCCAGAACCGCAATACCCGCCCGGCGTTGACTAAACATACGCCGATGGCGACCCAGCGTCAGACGCCTGCTACGGCAAAAAAAGCGTCGTCTACGCAATCTCGCCTGCAGAATGCTGGTGCGAAGAAACGCCCTAAAGCGGCGGTTGGACGTTAAAAAATATCCCCGGTAACAGAATGCTGCCGGGAATTTTTTTATCATTCTGCGTACATACGCAAGCAGCGCAGGCAATCGAAATAGTCCTGGGCATCAAGACGCGTATTGGCTCTGTTAGCGTCGGATTTGGCAGCATAGATTTGTGGGCGTAATGCTTTCATATCCTGCTCAAGCCGGGCGATTTTGGCATTTAATGTTTGCACATTGCTCGCCAGCTGATTGACCTTTTGCTCATTGACGCAGCCACTGAGCAAGCAGGTTGCCAGAACAACAGCTCCCACGGTGAAAATCGTTTTCATATAGTGTTCCCTTTTATTTATTGTTCCGGCTAATTGCTATTTAATTCAGCTCATTGTTTTAATCTGGCGGCGGTTTTTGCCTCAATCTGCTTAAGTAGGCTGCCGCTGTTCGGGCGGATAAAATCAGCGATTTCCCACTTACCTTCGCGCCGCTGTAAAATCAGTTCTTGCTCTTCGTTGTTGCCATTGGTCAGCGTAAAGCGAACATGAATGCGGGCGGAATCGGCGGTTTTCTCCAGGACTCGAATTTCATCAACGCGTGAAAATAGCGACTCTTCGCCAAAACAGATCGGATTGTCGTAAATAAATTGCCGTTCTATTTGCATATCTTCATCGGGATTGTTGGCCGTCTTGAAGGTGGTTTTATAGAAGGCATTGACCGCCTGGCGGTAAGGGTCGGAAACCACCCACGTCCACGGCCAGCTATAATCAGCAAAATGTTCAAAGAGTTCGGTAACAAAGGCTTCCGGCTGTTCTTTTTGCAACGAAGCTATAGCGGCCAGCGTTTTTTCATTCTCGCTATTAACCGCTTGTAAGACGCTGCCATGATTGCTGACAATATCGTCAATGACCCAACGACCATTTTCCGCCACCATTTTCAGTGTCTGCGTGGTCTTTTCTTTATCGTCTTTAAAGATACGAAAGCGCACAACGGCATCGGCATGATCGGCGTCAGGTTGGGTTATCGCTACGCTTTCTAACACCAGATCGCCAAAATCCTGACAATCACAAACCGGATCATAATCCAGCCAGCCAATATTGCCCGGTAGTGTAAGATTGTCGTTCAGGGTAAGCGCCTGTTGAATACGCGCAGAAGTTATCGCTCGCTCTCCGGTTTCACCAAAATAAGGCGTACTGGCATCTGATTTATAGTTCTGATAAATCTGCCGGACTGTTTGTTCTACGGTCTGTGAAGGAGGCTGCGCCTGTACGGTAAAACTTGCCAGGGCTGCTAAAAACAGAAGTATTATTTTCATCTGTTTTTCACCTCTCCGTTGCGTTTATCCCGGGTGTAGATGAGTTGTTCCTTTAAGAGCTTCCGGCTCTGCATGATGATGTCCTTATATTTGGCATTCCTGAACAAGGAAGAGTAGCAACGGGCGGGACGCGAGGGGAATAAATGATTTCTGAAAAGTCCGGTAGCGGAACATTACCGCCACCGGGAGAATTTGCCCGTTAGCCGCCAAACTGGTCAGGATCGGGACCGAGACGCTTGCCCTGATCGAGTTTTGCAATTTCGCCGAGTTCGTCTTTGTCGAGACGGAAATCCCAGACATCAAAGTTTTCGGCAATACGTGAAGGTGTGACCGATTTCGGGATCACCACCAGGCCGCTATCCAGATGCCAGCGGATAACAATCTGCGCAGGTGTTTTGCCGTATTTATCTGCCAGATCGCGAATGACTTTCTGATCGAAAACGCCTTTCCCACCTTGCGCTAATGGACTCCAGGATTCGGTCTGTATTTTGTGTGTCGCGTTCCAGGCATGTAGCTGGCGTTGTTGCATCAGCGGGTGAAGTTCGATCTGGTTTATCACAGGCGTCACGCCAGTTTCATCAATCAGGCGTTGCAGGTGATGGATCTGGAAGTTGCACACGCCAATGCTTTTGATTAATCCCTCTTTTTGCAATTCGATCATGCCCTTCCATGCTTCGACATAATGGTCGATAGCGGGAACGGGCCAGTGCATTAAATAGAGGTCGATATAATCAAGCTGGAGTTTTTTCAGGCTGTCGAGCAGGGCTTCGCGGGGGCGCTTGTGGTCGTCGTTCCACAGCTTAGTGGTGATGAACAGTTCTTCTCTGTTGACTGAGGCATTTTTCAGGGCTTTGCCGACACCTTCTTCGTTCTTATAGGCCGCGGCGGTATCAATCGAGCGATAACCCACTTCTAACGCTTTTTGAATGGCGGTGATTACTTCCTCATTACTTGCTTGCCAGACGCCCAGTCCCAGCTGGGGCATGACATTGCCATCCTGTAGCTTAATAACGGTTGGATTAGCCATACGTTCCTCCTTTATATGAACTCACCGGAGCAGGCTCCGGTGAGGTGTTGTGAACTTAAGTCTGGACGAAATGCCCGAAAACGAAAGTTTGAGGCGTAAAAAGCTTAGCGGGCGGCTTCGTATATACGGCGGCTGACATCCAGCGTAATGTCATGATTTTCGCCCAGTTGGGTCATGCCGTGCTCTTCCAGTTTTTTCAGCAAAGCCGGGATGGAGCTGCCGTCCAGACCGTAGTCGGAGAGGTGGGTAGGCACGCCTAATTGCTCAAAGAAATTGCGGGTTGCGGCAATCGCGGCGTCAATACGCTCATCGTCGGAACCTTCAGTGATGTTCCAGACGCGTTCAGCATATTGCAGCAGCTTAGCGCGCTTGGTATCGCGTTTTTCATTCCACAGTGCAGGCAGGACGATAGCCAGTGTTTGCGCGTGATCCAGACCGTGCATCGCAGTCAGTTCGTGGCCCAGCATATGCGTTGCCCAGTCCTGCGGTACGCCAGCGCCAATCAAACCGTTCAGCGCCTGCGTCGCCGCCCACATGACGTTGGCGCGCACATCGTAGTTTTCTGGCTCTTTCAGGGCTTTCGGACCATCTTCGATCAGCGTCAACAAAATGCCTTCTGCGAAACGGTCCTGAATTTTGGCATCAACCGGTTTAGTAACATACTGTTCCACGGTGTGTACAAAAGCGTCCACTACACCGTTAGCCACCTGACGCGGCGGCAGGGTGTAGGTATAAACCGGATCGAGCACGGCAAATACGGGTTGAACATGGGCAGAATGGAATGCCTGCTTGTCGCCTGTGGTTTTACGGGAGATCACCGCACCGGCGTTGGATTCTGAACCGGTTGCTGGCAGCGTCAGCACACAGCCCATCGGGATGGCGCTTTTAATCTCTTTACCGCCCGTTTGTAGAATGTGCCACGGATCGATATTTTCCGGATAGTTAGCCGCTGCGGCGATAAATTTGGTGCCGTCCAGTACAGAACCGCCGCCAACCGCCAGCAGGAAAGTCACTTTTTGTTCGCGAACCAGTTTCACGGCGTTCATCAGCGTTTCATAAGCCGGGTTTGGCTCAATACCGCCAAATTCCAGCACGTCCATGCCTTTCAGGGCATCCAGAACTTGATCGAGAACGCCGGTTTTTTTCACGCTGCCGCCGCCGTAGGTAATCAATACGCGAGCATCGTGAGGAATTTGTTCGCGTAAACCAGCGATTGCGCCTTTACCAAACAGAATGCGGGTTGGGGTGTGCAGATTAAAGTTGTTCATTACTTGCTCCCTTTGCTGGGCCAATATGAGGGCAGAGAACGATCTGCCTGATGTTTTTCATTGTGATCGCCAGCGCCCTGGCTCTCAATGCTCATTTCTGCCAATGTCTTGCCTATTTCTCCAGAGTGCTGGAGAAATGCTACAAAATTGCGCACAATCAAATTGCCGCATTATTCCTAAGAAATTACGCGATATGAAACGTGAAGAGATTTGCCGCTTGCTGGCGGATAAAGTTAATAAACTGAAAAATAAAGAAAATGGTTTGTCAGAGCTGTTGCCCGATGTGCGTTTGTTGTATGGCGAGACGCCTTTCGCACGTACACCGGTAATGTACGAGCCTGGCATCATAATTCTCTTCTCCGGGCATAAAATCGGTTATATCAATGAACGCGTGTTTCGTTATGATGCCAATGAATACCTGCTGCTGACGGTGCCGTTGCCGTTTGAGTGCGAAACCTATGCCACGTCAGAGGTGCCGCTGGCAGGGTTGCGTCTCAATGTCGATATTTTGCAGTTACAGGAACTGTTGATGGACATTGGCGAAGATGAGCATTTCCAGCCGTCGATGGCAGCCAGCGGGATTAACTCTGCCACGTTATCAGAAGAGATTTTATGCGCGGCGGAGCGGTTACTCGACGTGATGGAGCGACCACTGGATGCGCGTATTCTCGGCAAACAGATCATCCGCGAAATTCTGTACTACGTGCTGACCGGACCTTGCGGCGGCGCGTTACTGGCGCTGGTCAGTCGCCAGACTCACTTCAGCCTGATTAGCCGCGTGCTGAAACGGATTGAGAATAAATACACCGAAAACCTGAGCGTCGAGCAACTGGCGGCAGAAGCCAACATGAGCGTATCGACGTTCCACCATAATTTTAAGTCTGTCACCAGCACCTCGCCGTTGCAGTATTTGAAGAATTACCGTCTGCATAAGGCGCGGATGATGATTATCCACGACGGCATGAAAGCCAGTGCGGCAGCGATGCGCGTCGGTTACGAAAGCGCATCGCAATTTAGCCGTGAGTTTAAACGTTACTTTGGTGTGACGCCGGGGGAAGATGCGGCAAGAATGCGGGCGATGCAGGGGAATTAAATACGTTCCCGGTACAGCAACCGGGAACGGGGAAAATCGTCAGGCGTTACAGTATTTTTTTTTAATCACCACAAACAGCGTGCCTAACAAGCCAGCGGTTAACAAGGCAATTGGCAGGATCATCAGGAACGTCATTACCTGATTTTCATGGCGTTTAACGAACGGAATCATACTTAAGGCATAGCCGAAACTGGTTACCACGCTGACCCACAGCAATCCGCTTAACCAGTTGAAAAACTGGAAACGGCGGTTTGGCAAACCGGAAATTCCTGCCATGGTTGGCAGCAGCGTACGGACAAATGCAAGAAAACGTCCAGCCAGCAGCGCCAGCAGACCGTGGCGGTCAAACATGCAGGTGGCGCGCTGGTGATATTTAGCAGGAAGCTGTGCCAGCCAGCCTTTCACCGTTTTGGTATTTCCTAACCAGCGCCCCTGAATATAACTTAGCCAGCAGCCCAGACTTGCTGCGGCGGTCAGAATCGCAATCGTAGGCAGAAAATCCATAACCCCCTGGGCAATCAATGCGCCAGCCAATATCAACAAGCTGTCGCCTGGCAAAAATGAGGCGGGCAGCAGGCCGTTTTCTAAAAACAGCGTGGCAAACATGACAAAGTAAACAACGCTAACAATATGAGGATCCGCCAGCGCGGCAAAGTCGTGTTGCCAGAGCGCAGCGATGATATCTTGAATAACAGCCATGGACTTTCCTGTGGAACAGCGTTTAAGCCTTTATCTGCCTATTGTACTCCTGAATCGTCCGGGACGCCTTGATCCCGGACGCAACAATTTAAGACTTTTCACAATAAAATGTCTGCAAAATTGTCCAAAAGTGGCAATGTTATACAATTCGCGCAAAACCGGCGTCCAGATCGGCAATCAGATCGTCGACATCTTCCAGACCAATATGCAGGCGAATCAAGGTCCCGCTAAAATCGATCTCGCCTTGTGGACGAATGGCGGCGATATGTTCTGGTTGATTTGCCAGGATCAACGATTCATACCCGCCCCACGAGTAGGCCATGCTGAATAAACTGAAGTTATCCAGATAGTTCGCCAGCTCTTCATCATTGAGTTTTTTCTTAAGCACAAAGGAAAATAGCCCGCTGCTACCTGTAAAGTCTCGTTTCCAGAATTCGTGGCCTTTACTGCCAGGCAGAGCAGGGTGGTTAACTCGCGCTACTTGCGGATGTTCTGCCAGCCACTCAGCCACTTTCAGACTGCTTTCATGATGTTGACGCAGGCGAACACCCAAAGTGCGCAGGCCACGGCTGGTTATATAAGCGGTATCGGCATCGACCATCTGGCCCATCAGATAGGCATTCTCCCGCAGCTGCTCCCAGCAACGGGCATTGCATACGGCAGTACCAATCATCGCATCTGAATGCCCAACCAGATATTTGGTAGCGGCCTGAATGGAAACATCGATGCCAAAATCCAGCGCCTTAAACAGCACACCGGCCGCCCAGGTGTTATCGATCATAATGATGGCATCCGGCACCACACTGCGCACGGCGGCAACAATCGCCGGAACGTCGTGGACTTCCATGGTGATGGAGCCTGGGGATTCCAGAAACACGATTTTAGTGTTTGGCTGCACATGTTTAACGATATCTGCGCCAATCAGCGGATCAAACCACGATGTCGTTACGCCCAGTTTGCTGAGGATTTTGCTACAGAAATCCTGACTCGGTTCATAGGCGGTGTTGGTCATCAACACATGATCGCCCTGTTCGACAAAAGCAAGAATAGAATTAGCAACCGCCGCCGCCCCGCAGGGGAACAGCACGCAGCCTGCGCCACCTTCCAGTTCACACATCGCTTGTTGTAAGGAAAAATGGGTTAACGTTCCGCGCCGTCCATAGAACAACTCGCCATTGGCGCGATTGCGCGTCGCGTGCTTTTTGGCTGCCACACTGTCAAAGACCAGCGAAGAAGCGCGCTGAATCACGCTATTTACCGCGCCGAGAGTGTATTTTTTGCTGCGTCCTGCATTCACCAGTTGAGTATCAAGCTTTTTGTCCGCCATGTCGGGATTCCTGTTTTTATACGTCTGGATGTCTAAACTAGCATGAATATTCGCGGGCGCATCCTGAAGAATTGGCATAAAGCAGAAAATTTTCGCAAATGGCGTGCTGGTGACTTTTTTACTGCGTAAACGCAAGGAAAAGAAAGCAAAGGTACGGCAGTATGCAAATAGTAATGAGAACGACTATCAATTCGACGTCGTTTTGATATTATTATGCGCAGATTTTGTGACTTGCGTCCTGGAGATACACAGTGGGTAATAATTTAATGCAGACGGACCTTTCCGTCTGGGGTATGTATCAGCACGCCGATATTGTCGTTAAGTGCGTGATGATTGGGCTTATTTTGGCCTCCGTAGTCACCTGGGCAATCTTCTTCAGTAAGAGCGTAGAGTTCTTCAATCAGAAGCGTCGCCTTAAGCGCGAGCAGCAACTGCTGGCTGAAGCGCGTTCCTTAAACCAGGCCAACGATATCGCCGCTGATTTTGGTAGCAAAAGCTTAAGCCTGCATTTGCTCAATGAAGCGCAGAATGAGCTGGAACTGTCAGAAGGCAGCGACGATAACGAAGGTATTAAAGAGCGTACCAGCTTCCGCCTGGAGCGTCGGGTCGCCGCTGTGGGCCGTCAAATGGGCCGTGGTAATGGCTATCTCGCGACTATCGGCGCGATTTCGCCGTTCGTTGGTCTGTTTGGTACGGTCTGGGGCATCATGAACAGCTTTATTGGTATCGCGCAAACGCAGACCACTAACCTGGCAGTCGTTGCGCCGGGTATCGCAGAAGCTCTGTTAGCAACGGCAATCGGCCTCGTGGCAGCGATTCCGGCGGTCGTTATCTATAACGTATTTGCACGCCAGATTGGCGGCTTTAAAGCGATGCTGGGTGATGTTGCAGCGCAGGTATTGTTGCTGCAAAGCCGTGACCTGGATCTGGAAGCCAGCGCCGCTGCGCATCCGGTTCGTGTCGCACAAAAATTACGCGCAGGATAATGTCCGATGGCAATGCATCTTAACGAAAACCTCGACGATAATGGCGAAATGCATGATATCAACGTGACGCCGTTTATCGACGTGATGTTGGTTCTGCTGATTATCTTTATGGTGGCGGCACCGTTAGCGACGGTAGATGTGAAGGTGAACTTGCCTGCTTCTACCAGCACGCCGCAGCCGCGCCCGGAAAAACCGGTTTATCTGTCGGTGAAGGCGGACAACTCGATGTTTATCGGTAACGATCCGGTCACCGATGAAACAATGGTTACGGCGCTGAATGCGTTAACTGAAGGTAAGAAAGACACCACCATCTTCTTCCGTGCGGATAAAACCGTCGATTACGAGACGTTGATGAAGGTAATGGATACGCTGCATCAGGCGGGTTATCTGAAGATAGGTCTGGTCGGCGAAGAAACCGCCAAAGCGAAATAAAAATGATGCCCGGTTGCTTTTCACAACCGGGCATTTTTTTAACCTAAATGCTCGCCGCCGCACACACCGTGCACTTCTGCGCTGACGTAGCTCGACTCCTGACTTGCCAGATAAACATATACAGGGGCCAGTTCCGCCGGTTGCCCCGCACGCTTCATCGGCGTTTTCTGACCAAACTGCGGGATCTTATCCTGCGTCTGTCCGCCGGAAATTTGCAGTGCTGTCCAGATCGGGCCTGGCGCGACAATATTCACCCGAATACCTTTCTCCGCGACCTGTTTTGCCAGGCCTCGGCTGTAGTTCAGAATCGCCGCCTTCGTAGCCGCATAGTCCAGTAAATGCGGGCTTGGCTGGTATGCCTGGATTGACGAAGTGGTGATGATACTGGCACCTTTCGGTAGCAGGGGTATCGCTTCCTGGGTTAGCCAGAACAGCGCGAAAACGTTAATGGCAAAGGTCTTTTGAAACTGTTCGCTGGTGAGGTCTGCAATATCAGGAATGGCAACCTGTTTCCCGGCGACCAGCGCCATAATATCCAGCCCGCCTAACGCCTTGTGCGCTTCGTGAACCAGCGAACGGGCGAATTTCTCATCGCTTAAATCGCCTGGCAGCAGAACGGCTTTGCGTCCGCATTCTTCAATGATCTTTTTCACATCCTGAGCGTCTTGTTCTTCTACGGGAAGATAACTAATCGCCACGTCAGCCCCTTCACGCGCGTAAGCAATGGCGGCAGCGCGACCGATTCCGGAATCGCCCCCTGTCACCAGTGCTTTACGATCTTTCAGGCGACCGCTACCAACATAGGTTTTCTCGCCGCAATCCGGTACCGGTGTCATCTTCGCCTGGATGCCTGGCGTCGGTTGTTTCTGTTTGGGATATTCACCAGTGTAATACTGCGTGGTCGGGTCTTTTAAATGAGACATCGTTTTTCTCCCTTCAGGTTCAACGTCCTTTAAGGGTAGACGCTCTCGATGCGTTGATAAGGGAACCAGGAAGATCCCTAAACCTCGGATTTATGCGACAAAGGTTTAACGGATATGTTGATTTGCTGTTGCGCGCTGTTTACTCAATTGCGATATACTGTTGCCCGTTTTAACTACACGACAGGAATGTATGGAACGTTTTCTTGAAAATGCAATGTATGCTTCTCGCTGGCTGCTTGCCCCCGTGTACTTTGGCCTTTCGCTGGCGTTAGTTGCCCTGGCGCTGAAGTTCTTCCAGGAGATTATTCACGTACTGCCGAATATCTTCTCGATGGCGGAATCAGATTTGATCCTCGTGTTGCTGTCGCTGGTGGATATGACGCTGGTTGGCGGTTTGCTGGTGATGGTGATGTTTTCCGGTTATGAGAATTTCGTCTCACAACTGGATATCTCCGAGAACAAAGAGAAGCTGAACTGGCTGGGGAAAATGGACGCAACGTCGCTGAAAAACAAAGTAGCAGCGTCGATTGTGGCAATTTCTTCCATTCACTTACTGCGCGTCTTTATGGATGCGAAAAATGTCCCTGATAACAAACTGATGTGGTACGTCATTATCCATCTGACGTTTGTGCTCTCTGCATTTGTGATGGGCTATCTTGACCGACTGACTCGTCATAATCACTGATCTGATTCGGGCGCGGTTCTCGCGCCCGTTATTAACAGGTCATTTATCGGAAGACGCCTGCCACAGATTCAGCTCGCCATCGGCGATATGCTGATCAATCTGCGCCAGCTCCTCGGTGCTAAATGTCAGATTATTCAGCGCCTGCACGTTCTCCTCAAGTTGCTCCGCGCGGCTGGCACCAATCAATACCGACGTCACGCGATCATCTTTCAGCAACCAGCTTAACGCCATTTGCGCCATTGATTGTCCACGCTGCTGTGCCATTTCATTCAATAACCGCAGGCTGTTGAGGTTGGCTTCGGTGAGCATTTTCGGCGTCAGACCACGAACTTTATTCCCTTCACGATGCATCCGTGAATCTTGCGGAATGCCGTTGAGATATTTTCCGGTCAGCAATCCCTGATCCGCTGCATATCTGGAACCTGCTTCAACAGCCGCGGTCACATCACTAACATCGCCGGTAATCATAACATATCCTTTGCCGCCCATACCTCTGGACAAACGCAACTCTATAATAGACACGTTTGCAGCTTTTACCGCCGTATCAGCTGCCATAATTGCGCTGGCTGCTGAATATGTTTCAATTACGCCAACAGATCCTTTCCGTTCACCGGTTTCTGCACCAAACAACGCCTTTACAACACATTCGGATATACGTCCCAGTTTCACAGAGTCAATAATATTACTGTTATTACGCTCTCTCACATGGTCAACTGCAGCTTGTACATCCGCAAGATTACCGGTTAAAATAATCTCATATTTACCCGGACAAATCGGCTGTGCAGTAATTAATTTTACACCCGCTGATTTTAAGGCAGAATCACATGCTTCGATACCTTTTGCAATACTCTTAATTTCGATAATACCTATTGAATTTTCCATCTTAAACTCCGTTCTGCCGCCCTGCTACGACCAAGTTAATTATATATCTTGCTTTTATCTTGCAGAAATACGATTATGATAAAAGTGTTCTATTCATTAACAACGAAAAACATCATCAATTTAACTTTTAGCTGCACTTAATTTCAACGCCCTGTTCACTAACTGCGGTAACCACACCGTTTACCGTAGCATGAATATTTGCTGAAATACCATCAGCAGCTTTTCCGATTAAATCTCCGACTTTTACGGTATCACCTACATTTACCGCAGGTGATGCCGGCTTTCCTACATGTTGGCGCATCGGCATTGATATAGAAGTCGCTTTAAAGTCAATTACTCCGGTTAATTCCGGCATAATATCATAAGGTGCTACTCCGATTCGAGCCATAAACCGATCGCTCGGCAACATCCGGTATTCCCTATCAGGATCTGCATGCAATTCCGAGCCATCGTGCTGATAACGCAATCCGTTTTTTGCCAGTGAAGCTTTCACTTGTGCATACACCGTTCTCGGACTGATTCCCTGACAACATGCCGTTAATTCACAAACGCCACAGCTAGAGCAAACAGAAGCAACTAAGTAATCTTGTGGATTTGAAGTGATTTGTCCGTTTACAGTACGGACAATTTTATGTGGTTTTAAAGGATATCCAATCAAAGCACGCGGACACATATCCGTACACATTGAACATTGACAGCAAGTAGAAGAAAAACGTCGTACCATATTAGACGGATCGGTCGTTTTTCCGGTAATCGCCGGAATATCTTCAGGTAATATCAGGAAGGATTTGGTAGTCTTAGTAATATGATAAGTCTTGGGATCAATGATCTTGCCCATTGCCGGACCGCCATCTAACACAACACAATCTGCCGGAACAACAACTCCCAGATAATCAAATAATTCAGATACCGGAATACCGATCGGCACTTTTACAACTTTTCTGGCTCTATCACTGACTTTCCCGCCAATGGTAACATATTTATCAGTTACCGGAATTCCTTTCACTGCGTTGGAAACATTATATAATGTTTCCACATTAGATACGATAACACCTTGTGTAAAGGGCAAGCTTCCCGGAGCAACAATTCTTTTTGTTACTTCATAAATTAGAATGATTTCGTCTCCCATGGGATATACATTCGGCAAAACGTGTACTTCGACGTGTTTCGACAATTTTTGACCGTGTGTAAACCCAAGTCGTTCAGCGGTATGCTCTTTAATACCAAGGTAACCGATCTTTAAGCCCATAGCTTCTATTACTTGTTCGGCACCGTCAAGCATCTGTTCCATTTCTTTTTTCATAATATAATAATCCGAAAAAATCAAAGGTTCGCATTCAGCTCCGTTAATTACCAACGTATCTAAACCTTCATTAAATTTAAATTGTGTCGGGAACCCCGCTCCACCGGCACCTACAACACCGGCATCAGCTACTGCTTTTTTCAAATCATTTAAAATCATAGTTTCTCAATCCCTTTATATATTTAAAAGCTAAAATATAATGCTTAATCGACAATACCGACAATTACTGCATCAGTGGGCATGTTAGTATCACGCAACGCCAGTCTGGCGCCGCTTCCGGTAGTAAGCAAAACACGTTCTCCTATTCCGGCACCTACACTGTCAATTGCAATGATATAAGAGTCAGACTCTACCCCGTTATGAATCAACTGCACTTCCAGAAATTTCGAGCCTATTAATGATTCACATTTACGGGTAGATACAATTGTTCCTGTGACTTTTCCAATCAACATAAGCTTAACCATGCTGTCCAATCACAAGGATATGACAGCACCCTTTCATCCATAATACTACCAGTTTGATTAACTAGTCTTTTTTTACAATGGTCACCAAATCGTTACATTTTACGCCGCAAGCATTTGCATCGTCTGTATCGATATGCATTTCCAAACGAAATTTTTCATTTACACGTATTTGTACATCATAGAATTTGGTTCTGCGGATTCCGCCCACCTCTACATCTACATAATCGCCGTCTTTTAATCCATATCCTGCCGCATCCTGCGGAGTCATATGAATATGGCGGTTTGCAATAATACATCCTTCCGGAATCGTTACAACGCCTTTAGGCCCCACAATGGTTACAGAAGCAGAACCTGCAACATCACCGGACGGTCTGACAGGCGGCTTTACTTTTAGCACAAAGGTATCCGTTCTGGAAATTTCTACCTGTGTATGTTTTCTGACAGGCCCTAAAATGCGGACATTCTCAATCGGACGCAGAGAAGGACCGATGATGGTTACGAGCTCGTTAGAAGCAAAATCATCCCCCATCAATTCTTTCTTTACGGTAAGTTTTGCGCCCTTGCCAAACAATATTTCCAAATCTTCTTGTGTAACATGGACATGTCGATTGGAAACACCGATCGGTACCGGTTTGTTCTCCGGATCAGAAACCAATTCTTCAGAAGCAATAACGCTTTTGACAATTTCAGCAATCATTTTTTCATCAATTTGCATGGCAGTCATTCCCTTTCTCGTTTATAATCTATATTTATGGTAATAATTTTCAAATTTAATAAAAACATTCAACTTTAAATAACAAATCCAAATAAGAGAAGTAATAGTTATGTTTTTATGCATCCGGACAGTCTCCTGTCCGGATGACACAAAACGTTTTGTTCTTAGTCTAAGGACGGCAATAATTTTTCTACATCGTTGTGTGGTCTCGGAATTACGTGTGTAGCAACCACTTCTCCCAAACGGCATGCAGCAGCTCCACCTGCTTCAACAGCAGATTTTACAGCACCGACATCACCGCGAACCATAACGCTTACCAATCCGGATCCGATTTTCTCAGTTCCGATTAAAGTAACGTTTGCAGCTTTTACCATTGCATCGGCAGCTTCAATTGCAGCTACCAAACCTCTTGTTTCTACCATTCCTAATGCTTCCATTTTATGATCCTCCTTCAAGATTTTTTGTGTACTATTATTTTCAACAGGCGCCGGCTTTGCAGCACCCGCCGTTGACGATTTTTTTGCACTGCCCGCAGTGGTCTTGGTAACCGCTTTAGCCGGAGCAGCAATTGCTTCCTTGACAGTCCCTGCAGAAGCTTTTTGAGGACGTGCCGCCTTAGGCGGACGGGCTCCTGCTGATTTCGTCGGAGCTGTCTTAGGAGATTCGGAAGCTTTGGTCGTTTTTTCATTATCAGCCATATGACTTGACCTGCTTGTTCCATCAATAATACGATGAAACACAATCCTTCCTTCAAAATTTCCTTTATCCGCCCCGAATACCGGGGCAGATAAAGATTCACCTTTTGTTAACAGAGGATATTATCGTTATAATACCACATCTGTATATAACAACTCGACAATTTGCGGATGTGGTCTGGGAATAACCTCACATAAACAAACGACTCCCACTTTGGCAGCAGCTATTTTTCCTGCTTCAGCGGCGGCAGTAACATCTGATACGGTACCGTCTACAACTATTGTGACTAAGCGTCCGCCCAGTCTTTTTTCAACGTGTACCAACCGCACATTTGCAGCTTTCAGCATAGCATCCAAGCCCTCAATTGCCGCTGTAAGTGCTTGCACCTCTAAAAGTGCAATTGCTTTTTCCAATGGGATTCACCTCATTATTTTATAGTAGGCAAAATTTTCTCTACGTCATTGTGCGGTCTCGGAATTACGTGTGTAGCAACGATTTCGCCCAGACGAGAACCGGCAGCTCCGCCTGCTTCAACAGCAGCTTTTACTGCGCCGACATCGCCGCGAACCATAACAGTTACCAATCCGGATCCGATTTT
>ERZ827524.1465-NODE-1465-length-22168-cov-9.965360_pt1 | contig 22168 bp, 24 predicted proteins | sample MGYA00519702_ERZ827524 | MGnify/ENA primary metagenome ERZ827524 (study PRJEB31778, sample SAMEA3449341) | human gut metagenome | biome: human gut; feature: human-associated habitat; material: faeces | place: United Kingdom | collected 2010/2012 ...
AAAGGGATAAAATATCGTGTAAAATCAAGAAAAAAGAGGAGCGTGATTCCAATGGGCTGAGAGAAAAGTGGGTACAAAAAATGATCCCTGCAAACAAGCTGGGAAGCTCCGTCGCTGAAAGCGATGGTGTCCGCAAGGATCAGAAAAGAGTATACCACAAAAACGGAGGATTGACAATATAAGCGACAAGAATCAAAGGAGGAACAAATTTATGAAGAAAATGGTAGCGCTGGTTCTGGCAATTGCGATGATGATGAGTTTGGCGAGCATGGCAAGTGCACAGGAATTTACGATTAAAGTTTCTTGCACGAGCACGACGAGTTATAGTGATGCTCCGTCGAAGGTATTTAAGCAATCCTATACTGGAACAGGAAAGATTTATGTGTATTCTTATGACAATGTAGATACAGATGAATATACTAATCATTTCCGTGGACAGTTAGTTGTTGGTAACACGAGGACGACTAAGGGTTCCAAGTGGTGTACTCAGTATTTGCTTGTCCCGATTGAAAATTCGAATATCGTAGCCAATAAGTACTATTCGATTTCTGGTCGTGGAAATACAAATTATAATAATTACGACGGAGTAAGTTCGATTCAGCTTGCAGGCTACTACGACCCGAATAAGGCGAACGATTGATTTTTTTCTCAAAGATAGGGGTAAAACCCTATTTTTGAGATTTTATATTAAGAAAGGAGAAAAAAGATGAAGCGGATAATTACATTGATCATAATGGTACTAGTATTTGCAAAAATCGCAGCGGGAGCATATGCGGAGAAGATGGTATCTGTAACCGAGCTTCGTGAACAAATAGAAGGTAATTGGGTTACGACAATTAAAACAGGTAAGGGGGAAGTGCATGTTGATATTCCAGTTATAATTCCGAAAATAGATGAAGTTCCGATTTTGGAAATTGAACCATGGACATTGCAAAAGGCAGGCTTTTTTTCTTCTGAAAATGGAAAACAAGTATATAAAATTAATGAAGATGATACATCTATTGAATATGAAGATCCGGACTTGATTAAATTTATTGATCCTGAGCTTGAAAATAGTGTTCCATCGACTTTTTTTGTAATTAAAAATAATGTTATGTTGCAAGCGGGACATGAATGGGTATATGTGCGACGTGGCGGAAAATTGAAATATAACTATAAAACTTTTTATCCATTTGAACAAAGAGAAGATATGATTTATGCGGAAGAAAATCCAAATAATTTAGAAACTGCGAAGCATGTCCTTAAAAAGGTATTGGATTATTATTATCCGGATGAATATAATGAATTTGATATAGATTATTTGGAAATACGAGAAAGAGCGCGAAATGTAAAGGAAGCAAGTGATTTGGGTGGATATGTTGATGAATATCCGATGGGAACATATTATTTGAGCTTTAGACAAATGTTACATGGATTGCCGATTTTTACTGGCGTGAGCGAGAGAATAGATAGTACATCAAATAATAAATTAGATTCTAATTCAGTGAATAAGTGTCTAAAAATTGAGGGGATAAGTCTAAATTATTTTGAATATATGTCCGATGAATCGTTTAATATAAGCGTGTGTTGGACAAGAGAAAAAAATGTTATTGAAAGAGATGTCCCATTATTATCGCTAAATGAAATATTTTCAACTATTGAAAGAGAAATTAAGGCTAGACATATAAGGAATATGTATGCTTTAAGATTGGGATATTCATATTACTTAAATGAGAATTCACCAGATACATATACGGTAGTTCCAGTATGGGTATGTGATTGTGATTATACAGAATCAGCCAATGAAGAATTGATGAAAAACATACTGAGTGATGATTATAGGAAAGGACTTTATTTTTCACAAATTATAATAAATGCACAAACCGGAAAGATGGAAAGTAAATGGTTAAATGAAACAGATATGCTATATACGCCAGAAATTATAAAATGGAATGAAAGACATTGAATGGCGGAAGAATATAACAATTTAGCATGATAATGCACACGTTTGTAAAAGAGTATATAAAGAATGATTGCCTTATAATATGAGATTAAAACCGTTTTCCATTTAGAGTACATTATAGATGCTGGCTTTCGGAAAGAAGAAAAATTTGCGAGAGTTAATATTAATGCTTAAATGAAAAATGACGAGTAGTATTAATTACAAATGTGGAAGCATGTTTTATCTTTTTATTTTTGTATAAAACAAATGGAGCATGATTATAAGAATACAAATATCGGCTCTACCTATTGAGTAGAGTCGATATTTGTATTTATAACGGATCTTTGTGATTTCGCGTCGAAAAAGGGGGATTTCGCGAAAAATTTTTCGGCTAAATGCAATTTGTAATAAAATAAGAAATAAAAACTAATGGAATGCGGATGGAGATACTTTTTAACACATCAGGAAAGGAGTGCAATGCGGACAAAAGAGATGCTTAAAGCAAACGAAGGATGGAAGCTGGATACCAAAGCAAAGAAAAAGAGCAAGAATAGAAATTGCTGGAACACAGTAAATGGCAAAAAAGAAAGGAAAGATTAAAATGAAGAAAATCAAACTGTGGATGATGTTATTTTGCATTGGACTGCTTTTCGTTTCAGGCGGTGTCGCTGAAGAAATAGCGCTAGACCTTACGCAGTTGGCGCGCTTTGAAACAGCGTCTTCTCTTTGTTGGCTTGACGATTCCTTATATGTGCTGGGAAACAAAGGCGTTTATTCATGGAAAAGCGGAAGCGAGAAGATGAATACGGTCATTGACTTGGCTGCTGCTTCCAATTATGACTATGTTCAGGACTGCCCGGAGGATGAGAGCGAAGCAGCCGTATGGAATCAGATGTTGCAGCTGATTTTTACGGATGGCGAAGCGCTCTACGGACTCCATCCGTACAGCGGCATGATTAAGAAGATCGAGGGAAACGCACAGACGGATGTGGCAGAGATTCAGCAGGAATACCTTTATTCCGAAGATATGGAAGCCTATCGCGAGATCCGCCAGGCGGTCTATGCGGATAAGAAATTGTACCTGCTGCTTGGAACAGATACCTATGAAGAATATGACAAAACGGAACTCTATGCTTTTGATCTGGACACAAGCGAAATGGAACTCGTGGATATTGAGGGCGTAAATTCCATCATGTTGGGAGCAGAAGGAACGCTGCTCATTCAAACGAACGACGCGCTTTCCGGCATTGCTCAATATGATGTAGAGAGCGGAACGCTTGGTGCGGAAATCCTGACAGTCGGTGAGGATGAACGGATCGCAGGTGTAGCATGGGATGCGGTTGACCAGCGATATGTGCGTTTTGTTCAGGGTCAAGTGGTCACTTGTGATGCAAACGGTAATGAAATTGTAAAGGCGTATATCCCTGTCTTTGACGCAACAGAAAATGTGCCGGCGGCTTGCTCGACGGCTGGGCTGTATGCGCTTGCAAATGGAAGGTATATCTTCATCCGTGATATTACGGGAGATGAAGCTGCCAGCCAGACGATTCTTACCGTCGCAGGATATTTGAATCCAGATATGTTGATTCAGTTCTCGCTGGATAATCCTGATATCGCGGTTCTGCAAAGCGCTCAGTCAGCGCAAAATGCCGCCTTGTCCGGTGATTATACCGTTGATATGTTTACGTTGACTGCCCCCGGCGATTTTGCGGCAATGAAAGAAAAGGGATACTTGGCATCCATGCAGGACGGGCAGCTTCGCGACTGGTCAAAGACGCTCTATCAGGAAATTCAAAATGTGATTTGTAGCGGCGAAGAACTGCTGGCAGCGCCGATTGCAATCAACGTTAATTCGTGGACGATGGATGAAACCATGTGGAACGAGCTGGAACTTGGCGAATATCCGACGAACTACGATGAACTGTTTGAAAAAATTGCAGTCTGGCTGGACGACTATGCCAGCGAGTACCCCGATTATACCTTGTCTGATATCCAACAGAACGGCATGGAAACGCTGGTAGCTGCTGTAATGAAGGACTACATTATCCAAAATGCGGATCGGGGCGGGCAATTCACGTTCAAAACCGATGCTTTTAGAAATGTGCTGATGAGCATTGCGGCTCACGCGGAACTTCTTTCTGAGGAGCATGACCAGTGGGGAATGCCGATTCTCTCGTCGTATAGTCAGGGCTTCGGCGTAAGCTACAACGATTCCCATCGGGTGGTTATGATGCTTCCGCCTGCATTGAACGCGGATGGGGAACAGGCTATGAACACCGAGATCGAAGTGCTGGCGATTCATAATGCGTCGAAAAATAAGGATATTGCCGAGAAATTTATTACTTGGTATGTTGCCCATCTGAGCGATACGGTGAGCTATGAATTGTCGCCGGAAAAGAACGAGCCGATTGAAAATCCGAATTATCCGATTCGGGTTCAAGAAGTCACCGATGAACTCCAAGATTTGAAAAAGAAATTGGAAGAAACGGATGATCCCGATAAGCAGGCAGACCTTGAGGAACAAATCTTCCGAAAGGAAAATCAGCTCGAAGGTCTTGCGGACATGCAATGGTCGATTTCTCAGGAGAGCATTGATTGCTATCGCAGCGTTGCTAAGAATATGAAGATTGCGTATGAATCCCCGTTCTTTGGTTCCGGCGATGGCGGAGGAATGCAGGCTGTGAATGAGGTTATTGCCAAGTTCTGTGAAGATGGATTGGTTAAATCGGAAGTGGATGGTTTGATTTCGGAACTGGATCGTGTGACATTCATGGTCAGTATGGAAGGACGATAAGCCATTCTAATCGGAATAAGCTGTGTAAGGGATGAGCAAACGGTGCAAAAATTAGGAATATTTATTTTTATGCTGTGTATGAGCGCAAGCTGCATAGCGCAGGGAAAGGCTGAATTTCGTCCAACAGGGGTCAAAGAAGCCTGTTACATGAAAATGAATGCTTATTGTATGGAAAATAAGAGATTCAAAGACGGCAAGAATTGGAGCAAAAAAGATTGCGGCTATGATAATCATGCCATTTATGTCCGTCATTATGTACCGCACTCAGTGACACCTTACACAAATTGCTTTAAGGTCAGAAAGGTAGATAGCGAAGGGAATACGCTTGCTGTCTACGGAGAAAAGTGGTGTACGCCGGGATTGAATATTCCGATTCAGAGCGATGAAATCGTGATGGGGGAGTATTATTCGGTGGCGGCGCGTGGGAATACCTGCCACTATTTGTACGATGATGTGGAGCGCGTCGAGTTGCGTATCAACATGTATGTGAACATGAATGAAACGCCGAAAGACAAAAAGAAAACAACGGAGGATGATAAAGACCATGAAATATTCAACTGAAACCGCTAAACAAAACCTGATGATGGATACCTCCAAATGGGGAGAATGGCTGAAACATGCAATCGGCGAACATGAGTTTCCAGCTTCGGCAAGAGCGGAAGTTCTGCGCAAAGTGGAGCAAATGAGCATGTCCGGCAGCGATAAAAATGCCTCGAAGCACATTTGAACGATACAGAAGCGAATGAGCAGGGAGAGGCTTGAATGAAAACAAGCCCTCCTTTTGCTTATAAAGAGTGGGTTGAAGGCGGGAAATATCATGAAAAAGGGCTTTATGCTTGGGCTGATGTTTTTCGGTATGCTGGGCATTTGCAGTCAGGCTTCAGCGGAAAATATCTTTGCAGGAAAAGTTGCTGCAAGCAATACGAGTGTCATTTCTGCACCTTACGGAGGGCGTGTAGACAATATTTATGTCCATGTCGGAGATTATGTGGGTGAAGATTCGCTGATAGCGACATTGGGAACGGATGAGGTTTACGCGCTGGTGGATGGAACGGTCAGCGGAATATTTGCCAGCGAAGGCGATGACGCGGAAAGTGTTGCCGAAAGGTATGGGGCAGTTTTGTTTATAGAGCCGACCAATCGGTTCACATTGGATTGCAGCAATGAAAAGGGCTACAGTTACAGCGAAAATCGCTACATTCATATTGGAGAAACCGTGTATTTGTCCTGCACAACAGACGGCAGCCATAGCGGAGTTGGCGTGGTAACGGGCGTGGATGAAAAGGACGAGAAGAAATTCTCCGTTGAAGTTACCGAAGGATTGTTCTATATGAATGAAAGTGTCGGAGTATTCAGAAATCCGCAATATACATCCATGTCGAGAATTGGACGCGGGACAGTGGTGCGCACTGCCGCCGTTGCAGCAAAAGCAAAAGGAAGCGTCCTGAAGATGCATGTAAAAAACGGAGATCATGTTGAGCGGGGACAGCTGCTTTTTGAAACGGTGACAGGCTCTTTGAAGGATTTGCAGCCGACCGGTTCGGAGGTCATGAGCGATGTTGAAGGAATTGTGGCTTCGGTTGATGCAAAGAAAGGAGCAAAAGTCGAAAAGGGGGATGCCTTGATTACGGTGTACCCCAAGGACGAAATACAGATTGAGATTTTGATATCCGAAGCTGATTTGCCGACAATTCGTGTTGGGGAAACGGTCAGCATCGAGTTTAACTGGAGTATAGAGCATGAAGATCGTCAAGAAGGGGTTATTACTTCAATCTCCTATATCAACCAGACCGATGAAAATGCGACGGGGACGACATACAAAGCATACATCAATTTTGAGCCGGATGAAAATATCCGGCTGGGAATGACCGCGATTGTGTACGCTCAGTAGATATGGAGGTAACAATATGTTTGGAAAAGCTAAATGGGGAGAGAAAAAAGAAACCGAACAAAAGCAAAAAGCACAGATTCAGGCTTGGATTCGAGAAGCCAATGAACAGAGGAGCGTTAGAAAACAGCAGGATAAAATGGAATGGATGACCAGAGATTTGCTGAAAGCAATCGTTGAAGAATGAAACACGGCAAGGGAGAGAAAGCGATGAGCGAAGAAGAAGTGCTGGAAGCACTGGAAGTGATAAGGGAAGCGCTGATGAGAACTGCTCGCTGCTTTTTCTCCTGCTATGCAGATTGCGAGGATGCTGTCCAGGAGTGCTTTTATAAAGCGTGGAGAGGACGGGAATCTATTCAGAATCCAGAGTATTTCAAAACGTGGGCGACACGCATCCTTGTTAATGAGTGCAAAACGATGCTGAGGAAAAAAGTGCCTATTCCTATGGAAGCTGATGATAGTTCAGTCTACTATGAAAGCGAATATGAGAATATTATTGAATTTGATCCGCTTCACAAGGCAATGGAGGGAATAAAAGAGGATGATAGGCAGCTTATTCAAATGCACTTCATTCAAGAGTATTCGTACCGTGAAATCTCAAGAATTAAGAACAGAAGCGTAGGTGCGGTAATCAAGCGGGTTAATCGCTCATTAGAATTCATGAAAAGTGCGATGTGAACGATTTTGAAAGGGATGAATTTTGTGTTAAAAGAAGTACCCGAAAGTATGGAAGAACTCAAGCGCAAAGCGACAAATCAAAGTAACTGGAGAGAAAGATTAGAGGCAGTCAATGAACTTAAGAATTATGATTGTGAACAATCCAGAAGTATATTAACGAATTTAGCTATTCATGATAGTGTTTTCGTGGTTCAAGAAGCAGCTTTTCGGGCGGCGCAATCCATGAAAATTACAAAGAACGGGCAGCCCATTCGTTTGAATCGAAAACCAAAAGGCAATTTGGTAAAAGGAATCAATGGGAAACTGGTGACGGTTCGCAATTCATTGCCGGAGGGATACACGCTGGATGAGTTTAAGGTACCGTCAAGTATTATGCGCAAATTCATTTACAAGTCTGGCAGAACTCAGTCTGCACAGGGCAGGGAAACCTGCCCTTAATTACCTAGTAGCAGAGGACAGAGAGCGCGTCAAGGGCGGCGAAGCCGCTTGCGAAGCCCTTGACGTGAACTCTGTTTTCTGCTATCAACCAGCTTCGTCTTCCTGCATCTCAATGTACTTCATGCTCATGTACTTTTTTCCGCCCCATTGGGTTCCGGCGACATGACGCAGTCTGGCGCATACCAGCATCAAAGCCGAATGGTCATCAGGAAAAGTGCTACCACACGCGTCCTGCGCCGGATCTCGCGATTCAGACGCTCAATGACGTTGTTGGTACGGATTTTCTGCCAGTGCTCGGGCGGAAAATCCATATATGTCAGCGTTTCTTCTATACTGTCGCAGATCTTTTTCGAAGCTTCCTTCAGTTTCATGTTTCGGAGTTCTTCTGCAACCGCTTCTGCCTTTTTCCGGGCAGCTCCTTTATTCTCCTGCGCATGAATTGCTTTGAGCATCAGCGCAACCTGCTTGATCTTTGCCCTCGGTACCGTAGAAAACACATTGCGATAAAAGTGAACGACACAGCGCTGATACCTGGATTCCGGGAAGACTTCACCAGCAGCTTCGAGCATGCCGAGGCACTTGTCGCCAACAATGAGCTTGATGCCCTTCAATCCGCGGTTGCGCAGCCATTGAAAAAACTCCTTCCAGCTTTCCTTATCTTCCTTCATCCCTTCGGCTGCCCCCAGAACCTCACGGTATCCGTCTTCATTGACTGCAATGGCCACAAGAATGGCTACATTCTCATATTCGCCGCCCCAGTTCCGTTTCAGATAAATGCCATCCACATACACATAGGGATACTTTCCGCCCTCAAGTGGTCGGTTTCTCCACTGTTCGATGTGTTCGTATGCCTTCTTGTTCAGTTCGCTGATCGTTGAGGAAGAAACCTTGCAGCCCCATAGCGCTTCCGTGATATCTTCTACGCGGCGCACCGACACACCTGCCAGATACATCTCCATGAGTGCTTCTTCCACGCTGGATTCCCGCCGACGATAACGCTCAATAATCGCTGTTTCAAAGGTAACTCCCTTGAGCCGCGGCACATGGAGCTTAACCTCTCCGGCGGTTGTCATGAGATTGCGATTGTAATGACCGCTCCGATAACCTTGCCGTTGTTCGCTGCGTTCATAACGTCCAGCTTGTGTCAGCTTCTCCGCTTCTGCTTCCAGCAGGCCATTTAGCGTTTCTTCGACGCTTCCCCTCACAAGTTCTTTCAACTGCCCCTTGATTACTTTCTCGTTCAGTTGTACAATCTTCTCAGACATAGTTTACTCTCCTTTTTGAATGGTGTGTAGCAACTTTCATTCTACCAGAGTTTGTAAACTATGTCTTTTTCTTTTTGCGCAATTTATTGTACCTTATCGAGTTTAAGAAAGCGTTCCAAGAAAGATATCCTGTTGCCTATGATATTTATGACGGCAATAAAGGAGAGAGACTTGATAAATGGCTGGAAAATGTTACTAAATCCTTGCCTAAAACGAAATAATAGACAAATCCCGCTCATTGAGCGGGATTTGTCTATTGTAGCATAAGCTGTTATTACAACATAAGTCGTCTTTTATCAAGAAGAAAGAAGTATTTCCTGCCAATAAATATAAATAATCCATAAAGGAAAACTCTTCATGTATTATCCTTCAACATAGCTGCTATATTTATCGGTGGCAATACAATCGGCATCATTCCTGGTTGTGAGGTTATGGTGCTGATATGGCTTCTGATATACGGAAACATTATTGCTATTGTATTCTTTTCAATCAAATGTGTATTCTCCTGTTGTGTTATAAAATGTGCTTTACTTTTCACATATACATTGATTTGATCATTTTTTTCTTTTAGCCGCACCGCCAATGTGATTTCGTATTGATTTTCTGGTTGCTTTTGAATATCCTTTTCAATTTCAATTTTAAGTACAGCGTTTTGAATGTCTTTTTCGGATCGAGAGAATGAACTTTCGACAATTATCAGATCTATTAATTTCAACTGACTCGCATAGGGAGTGCTGATATCCATAATCTTTCCTCCTTATGCTGCATCACATTCATCAAATATATATGTGTTTTCAAATGTTGGCAGACAGATGCATTCATTTCTCATTTCTGTAAACACACGCCCTAATGTATCTTCTGACAGAGGATACACTTGATCTCCTTCTCGAATCATCACTGTATCGTATTGCTCGTTCCATTCAACACCGTATTGTGCGCATAACCTTTCAAACAAATCCCTGTTAAGCAATTACAACACCTCCTCTGTTTCGTCGCTTAACTCTGTTTTATCGTATACCTTGATTACTTCGTTTATGCAATCGGCATTTGAGACGCAAATCTGTGTTTCAAAATAAGATAACCCTAAAAAACCGAGAAGTTCCTTTTGCGTTTCTAACTCTTCACCTGTCCGAAAAGTTCCTGCGTATTTCGGTGCATCTTTTTGAAAAGTTCGAACTATAACATGAATATCATGTTGTGTTTTGTAATAATCAAAATAAATTGCCCTAAATTTTGGAATTTCAAAATCTGGTAATTTATCGTATGCTCGTTGCAAATCTTTTATGAAATCCAAACATGAGCGAATAAATATATCCAAATCATTTCTGTCATCTAAATTTAATACATGTTTCAGTGGACATATTATGTCTGATTTATAAACTAAAGCGTATTCACAATGCTTTCTCTTACTTGCTTTTGTCTCGGCCCACCATTTTGCCAAATCAAAATCTTCATAAAAGTAAACCCCTTGTCCGAGCCAATGATCATCCCTTATTTTAACACGCCGAGGATCAAGTCCATAATTTTCGATGCTCTCTTGAGCCGAAGATGTCGTGCCATGATATCCAACAATCTTATACTCTCTTTCTTCTTCAAGCATCGAATCACCTGCCTTGCAATTAGATATTATATCACAATTTTTCGGTTTATTCAATCTATTGTCCCCTTTTGTAGAAAGAAACAGTATCTTTTTCTTTGTATGTTTTTGGAACATCCTCAAGCGGGATTATCAAGTTTTGATGAACTGCTCTCTATCGAGTAGACAGGAAAAACAAAACTAGTTGGCAGAATAAAAATGGATGTTATTTGAATGGTAAAAGTACATTAAGGTAAAACACAGGAATGATTAGAGTAAAATGATGATAGAAAAGAATGAAAAATGGCTAAATGAAGTTATAAAGGGAACAACTCGCAGATAAATCCAAATCGAGGCAAGTTTATTGCTAAAATAAAATCGATAAGACTTAAAAGACTAAATAGACATTGAGATTGAATTAAGGAGCAATATGAAAGCAAAAAGACGAGGGCGCTAACACGGCCCTCGCTTTTTTATATAAATGATCTTCTTACCAGACCAGCACTGTCGTGATCCGCCGCCTTTCTGTCTTGCCATTTTTACGCACGACAGAAAGGAAAAGCAATGTTTGATAGAAAAAATGATGTTGCTCGTAACAAAAAACGGGCAGATGCGATTGTTTATGCGGGTGCGGCAGACGAGGTTGTTCTGACTCAAAGTGATTTTGAAAGCGAAGAAGAGTTTCGACGCTGGAAAGCATGGTCGGATGCAGATTACAAGCAGACTGAAAAAGCAATGCGCAGGGATTATGACCGTGTGATTTATGGGTTGGATGGAAAGGAATTTTCCGTGCAGGAAGAAGATAAACAAAAAGATATATTTGTGGATGAGATGACGATTAGAGCCATTCTGACAGAGCGGCAATTTAAGAGATTAACGCTGTATGTGATTCGAGGGATGACAGTTGAACAGATTGCAGAACAGGAAGGTGTAGCCCATCAGAATGTTTCCAAGTCAATCAGACAGGCTAAAAAGAAAATTAAATTTTTCTTTGAAAAACAGGGTGCAAAAGTGCCGTTTTAAGCGTGATAGGTGAAGGGCTTAATTAGGAAGCGCTTTTGTACCTTGACAACGGCATACCGCAACCCAAGTACGAAACCCATGCAGGAGCGATAAAGAGGGCAGCGCGACGATGGCATAGCCGGAGCGATTCATGCGACTTGAACCCGATTTGGCAAATCGGACGCGACGATGGCATGGGGGATAATGATACTTCTTCACAGCCCCTCGATGACTGGAGGGGAGTTTCTGCTGCGCGTGCCAAATGGCGCAGTGGAGCTATGACGCTTTGCCGAAAGCGGCTTGGGGCGCGTTTTTTGGACGGAAAAATATAAAGATGGTAAGATGAGGGCAATTCTCGGAACATAAATGAGAATTGCCCTATTTCTTTGTAACAAAAATTAGGAGGTTATCAAAATGAAAGAAGTACCGATTTGGGAGAAAAGCAATCTGACGCTGGAAGAAGCCGCTGCGTATTCTGGAATTGGAATCAATAAACTGCGGTCAATTTCGGATAGTGAAAAATGCCAGTTTGTTTTATGGATTGGGTCTAAACGCTTGATTAAGCGTAAGAAACTGGATGAATATACGGAACGTATGTACTCGCTCTGAAAACGGGATATCTTGGATTTTTTGCAGAAATGGCGTAGACATGCTACGATGAGCGTGGAACAAGTTTTTTCTGTAAAGCGGGAAGGAGTGAGAATCAATGGCATCCAAACGAGGAATAAAACGCAAGGATAAATCTCGCGTTGTGTTAAAAAAGGGGGAATCCCAAAGAAAAGACGGGACGTATGATTACCGCTGGACTTCTAGAAATGGGAGAAGACATTCGATCTATGCCCAAACACTAGAAGAACTTCGTATTAAAGAAGACGCTATAACCCGTGATGAAATGGATGGCATTAGGGCTGAAGCGCGATGCACGACTTTGAACGAACTTTTTGAGGTATGGGCGCAAGTTAAACGAGGGTTAAAAGATAATACTTATCAAAACTATCTGTACGTTTATCGGCAATTCGTTGCACCTGACTTTGGTCAATCTCGGATATCGTCAATCAAAAAGACCGATATAAAGAGATTTTACAATATGCTGGCAGATCAACGAGGGTTGAAGATTAGTACAATAGAAAGTGTCCATACGGTGTTGCATCAAGTCTTGACAACGGCGGTCGAAGATAATTATTTGAGGAGCAATCCGTCGGATAATGTTCTCAGAGAATTGAAAAAAGAAAAGGAGTTTGAAGCTGTAAAACGCAAAGCACTGACAATTCCAGAGCAGAATCTTTTCCTTAATTACCTGAAAAGAACTCCTAAGTATCAGCATTGGTATCCGATTTTTGCGGTAATGATGGGTACTGGACTTCGCGTTGGTGAAGCAACAGGGCTTCGCTGGTGCGATATTGACCTGAAAGAGCGAACGATTTCGGTGAATCATACGCTGGTCAATTACGACCATCGTGAAACTGAAGGGAGAAAAGGCTGCTATTTCAACTGTCATTCACCTAAAACAGAAGCAGGAAAAAGGATGGTTCCGATGATTGAAACAGTTCGCGAAGCCTTCTTATTAGAACGAGAGTATCAGAAGGAAGCAGAATTGAAATGTACTGTTTCGGTTGATGGATATACGGATTTCATTTTTATCAATCGCTTTGGTGAATGTCAGCATCAGGGAACGCTGAATAAAGCACTTCGTCGAATTATCCGAGATTGCAATGATGAGATCATTGAAAAGGAAGGTATGGATGCGGTGCTGCTTCCGAGATTTAGCTGCCATATTTTGCGGCACACGTTTACAACACGGATGTGTGAAGCGGGCGTTAATGTTAAGGTCATGCAGGAGGTGCTGGGGCATAAGGATATTTCAACGACGATGAATATTTACGCTGATGTGACGAAAGAACTTGAAACGACCGAGTTTGAAAACCTAAATCGTCATTTTATAGCGTGGATGAAGGACAACGATGAAAACGGTGATGTTGAGCAGGTAAGTTGAAATAATCCATATGGGAAAAGGAAAAATTACATCTTTCTACATACGCCATTTTACGCCGATTGATACGCCAGATGGAACAAAGGATATGTGAATTGGCGTAAATGTACAGTATGGATAAAGAAAAAAGTGTTTTGAGAGTATAGATAAATCAAGAAAAATTGGTTTGCAAAGAGCGTAAGTTTGAAATCCCGACGATGAAGCCGCTGAACGCTTCCGCTGCGCCGTCTGCCAAGGATGAAGCCAAGACCGAGGCCAAGGAAGAGAACGCGGCGAAGGAAGCCGAAAAGCCCGCGATTGATTTCAGCAAGGTGCAGATCGAGCCGCTGTTCGCGGATTACGTGGATTTTGACACCTTCTCCAAGAGCGATTTCCGCGTGGTGAAGGTCAAGGCCTGCGAAGCCGTGAAGAAGAGCAAGAAGCTCCTGAAATTCGTGCTCGACGACGGAACCGGCACGGATCGCGTGATTCTGAGCGGTATTCACGACTACTATGCGCCGGAAGAGCTGGTCGGCAAGACCTGCATCGCCATCACCAACCTGCCGCCGCGCCCGATGATGGGCATTGATTCCTGCGGCATGCTGATTTCCGCCGTCCACCACGAGGACGGTCAGGAAAAGCTGAACCTGCTGATGGTGGACGACCGCATCCCGGCGGGCGCGAAGCTCTATTGATTTTAACATCAATCATATGAAAGTCCGATTTTTCCCGATGATGACGGGGAAGGTCGGGCTTTCTTATTTTGAAAAGAATACGCCATACGCCATTCTTACGCCAAATGATGCAAAGAATCATTTGTTCAGAAAAAAGCGTTGTTCCAATGCGAGAAGAAGGTGTATAGAAAACTCTGACTTGAAGCCGCCTGACAATAGGCGGCTTTTTTGATGCCTTGAAAAAGAAAGGAAGAATAGGATGGATGCGCACGTTATCAGCCTTGCCAACCAGAAGGGCGGCACAGCTAAAACGACGACCTGCGCCAACCTGGGCATAGGGCTGGCACAAGCGGGCAGGAAGGTTCTGCTTGTCGATGCAGACGCTCAGGGAAGCCTGACCCTCAGCCTTGGATGGGAGCCGGACGAGCTGCCGATTACGCTGTATGATCTTATGATAAAAGCCATACAGGATAGACCTGTCACCCATGGAGAAGGGATGCTTCATCACGAGGAAGGGGTGGATCTCCTGCCTGCTAACATCGAGCTGGCAGGCATGGAGATGTCGCTGGTCAGCGTCATGTACCACGAAACGATACTCAAACAGGTGCTTGAGCCTTACAAACATGAGTATGACTACATTCTCATTGATTGCGCGCCGTCGCTGGGCATGATGACCATCAACGCGCTGGCGGCAACGGATGGGATTGTTGTGCCGACGATCCCGCAGCATTTGCCGACAAAGGGCATCGAGAAGCTGCTGGAAAGCGTTCATCAGGTCAGGCGCGGAATCAATCCCAGCCTGAAAATCGAGGGGATTCTGATGACCCTGATGGACGGGCGAACGGTTTACGAGCGCGAAATCAGCGAGATGATTCGGAACGCATACGGCGGGAAAATTAACATCTTTGGAACGGAAATTCCGCGCTCCGTGCGGGCGGCGGAAACCAGCGCCGAGGGAAAGAGCATCTTTGCCTATGCGCCCAGAAGCAAGGTCGCGGAAGCCTATCGGCAGTTGACGAAGGAGGTGCTGGCGCTTGAAAAGCAGCGCGAAGAACATCGTGCTGAAATCGGTCGATGATATCTTTCAGACCGAGGAAAATCGAGCGGATGCACAGCGCGAGCGGGTGCAGGAGATTCCGCTTGACCAGCTCAAGCCGTTTAGAAATCATCCGTTTAAGGTGCGCGACGATCAGCGGATGCTCGATACGGTGGACAGCATTCGTGAATACGGCGTGCTGGTTCCCGCGATTGCGCGACCCGATCCGGAAGGCGGCTATGAGCTGATATCGGGGCATAGGCGTAAGCGCGGCTGTGAAATGGCGGGGCTTCAAACCATGCCGGTCATCATTCGGGATTTGGACGATGATGCTGCCGTGCTGGTGATGGTCGATTCCAACATCCAGCGCGAGGAGCTTCTGCCGAGTGAGCGGGCGTTTGCCTATAAGATGAAGCTCGAAGCGCTGAAACATCAGGGGGCACGGTCAGATTTAACTTCGTCCCAACTTGGGACGAAGTTACGCGCTGACGAATTGCTTGCTCAACAGGCAGGCGAAAGCAGAAATCAGGTTCAACGTTTTATCCGTTTAACTGAGCTGATTTCCGAGCTTCTGGATATGGTGGACGAGCGCAAGCTGGCGTTTAACCCCGCTGTGGAGGTGTCCTATTTGAAGCGGGATGAACAGCGGATGCTGCTGGAAGCGATGGATGCGGAGCAGACTACACCATCGCTTTCGCAGGCGCAGCGGCTTAAGAAGTTCAGTCAGGAAGGGCGGCTGACGGAGGAGGCGATGTCCGCCATTATGGGCGAGGAGAAAAAGAGCGACATGGATAAGGTGACGCTCAGAAGCGACACGCTGCGCAGGTATTTTCCGAAGTCGTATACGCCCAAGCAGATGGAGCAGACCATCATCAAGCTGCTGGACGTGTGGCAGAAGCAGCGGCAGAAAAATCAGGAACGATAAAAGGACACTTGGAAGCGATAAAAGAAAGAGGGCGACAGAAGATACTGATTGAAAAAGACCTTTTCGGCACGGTCAGGGACAAGGTGAAAATTGCGCAGGAGCGCTTGAAGGCTTTTGAACCCAGCGAGGGTTACTACGTCGCGGACAGCGGCGGCAAGGATTCCGCCTGTGTGCTGGCACTGTGCAAAATGGCGGGCGTTCGCTTTGATTCGCATTACAACATAACGACTGTCGATCCACCCGAACTCGTAAAATTTGTTCGAGAAGCCCATCCCGAAACGGAACTGGTGCGTCCACAGATGACCATGAGGGAACTGATTGTCAAAAACCAATTTCCGCCGACGAGAATCCAGAGATACTGTTGCGCAACGCTTAAAGAAACGCAGGGGATGGGACGGATTGTGGTTACGGGTGTGAGATGGGCGGAGAGTGCAAGACGAAGAAAAAAGCGTGGGCTTGTCAATATAGGCGGTGCTGAAGCACAGGCCACAGCAGACGGTTTCAACGCAGAATATAAAAAGGGTAAGTATGGAATCATCCTCAATTCGGACAATGTGGAGAATCGAAAGACAGTGGAACATTGTGTCCGTCAGGGAAAAATCGTGGTGAATCCCATCATCGACTGGGAGGACAGCGACGTATGGTCTTTTTTGCGGAGCTACCGTATTCCATACTGCAAACTGTATGACTGCGGGATGAAGCGCCTTGGATGCGTCTGTTGTCCGCTTGGCGGATCGGCAGGGATGCAGTGGGATTTGAAATTGTTTCCGCAGTTTCGGAAGTTTTACGCGGATGCGTTTGAACGGATGCTTCAAGCGCGGAGAATGTCAGGGAAAAAGGCAATTCCAGAATGGGACAGCGGAGAAAGCGTATTGCTGTGGTGGATTGGCTTAAAACATCTGAACAAAGGAAATCAGATCAGCATGTTTGACGAGCCTGCGCTTGAAGGAATCGTCGATCAAGACGAACTGGACGACGAAGGATTTCTGAATGGGCAATGAACATGGCCTGACAAAACGGCGTTTGTCGCTGGACACGCGCTTTTTGAATTTACAAACGGAACGGAGGTTTTCTATGTGGGCATATTTCGCGTAGAGAAGGTCAAGGATTACACGACGATCAGCAATTATCATTTGAGGGATAAGAGATTGTCGCTCAAGGCAAAGGGATTGTTGACAATGATTCTGGCGCTGCCGGAGGATTGGAATTTCACGATTCGCGGGCTGTCCGCCATCTGTAAAGAAGGGGTGGAAAGCATCGGGACGGCGCTTAAAGAGCTGGAAAAGAGCGGCTATCTGGTGCGCAAACGTGTGCGCGGCGCAGACGGACGCATGAATGATACCGAGTATAACTTTTACGAAGAACCCGTCCAGCAGATGGAAGAACAGCCGGAAGAATCGGACGACGGGCAATCAGGCAGGGAAGAATCGGAGGCGGAAATATCGGAGGAGGAACAACCGCATACGGAAAAGCCGGATGCGGGAAAATCGGCACAATCAAATACTCATGTATCAAAAACGTATCCACCTAATACCCATAAATCCAATCCATATCCATCCCATCTTCAGACTTACGAAGCAGATGGATATGACGGGATGGGGAACTGTGTGGACGTGCAGACATGGAACAGGATTCGCTCGGAGGTTGAAAAGCAGATTTGCTTTGAAGCCTACGAAGGGACACGAAACGGCAGCGTCATTAACGAAATTGTCGAGCTGATGACCGAGATATACTGTATGCCCTGCGGAATGATGCGCATCAGCGGCGTTCCGTACAGCGTGGAGGTGGTCAAGAAGCGTTTTCATGAGCTGACTTCAAGCCACATTGACACGCTGCTATGGAGCATGAAACGGTCAAACAGGGAGATTCGGAACATCCGCAGCTACCTGCTGACCAGCCTGTTCCAAGCACCGACGACGACGGAAAACATCTTTGAGGCGGATATGCGGTACAGGGGGCTGGCTTAAAACGACCAAAATAACGGAGGAAAAGCGATATGAATTTTAACTACGTCTGTGAACTGAAAACGGCAAACGGTATGGCGGGGACGATGGCTTTCGGCGATCTGCTGGAAAACTGTATGCGTCAGCGCCTGATTGAGCAGTACAACGCGCCGGAATATGAGCGCGTCCAACTGCTGCATGAGTTGAGCGGGCTGTACAGCGAAGCCTACGAGAACACGACGCTGTTTTTCGGGGAAGAACCTGTGGAAGTCCGCTTCTTCGGCGTTCCGGGCGGCGACGAGGATGATTTCATGCTCAACGCCGTGACGAGATTGGAGGACGGACGCTGCTTCCTGTTCTCTGCAGACGATGATTTCATGCAGAGCTACGTCAGCAAACAGCGCTTTATGGCGGTGCTGTAAAGGAGCGGATGGAATGAGGTATCTTCTGCATAAGCTGCTTGAGCCAATGTAGAAACAGGCAGCCCGACAGATGGGGATGAAAACATTTTGATTTTTCGTGTCTATCCGTATATTATCAAATCCTGATTTGACAAATCGTGATTTGATAAGGAGAAATTCAAATCATCATGCGGACACCATCTGCATCATTAAGAAGAAAGTGAAAAAGCAGAAAATCGAATAACTGCGGGACAGCTTGAAAAAGGCTACCCTTATTTTGTATCAGGGAGTGTGTATGAAAAGAAATAAAAGGCGAAGAAAATGTCCATTTTCACCGCTTACCCTTCTGGCGGCGCTGCTGCTCATCGGAGGGATGCTCGCTGTCGTCCTGCCCGTGCTGCAATGGGACGCGGAGGTGAGCGCGGAAGCAGGTGAATATGAGCAGCTTCGAGAGCAGAACCGGCAGGCGGAAGCGCGCGAAACCGTGGAAGAAGAAACGTTGAATCAGCACATTGTGCCGCCGATTTCGCTGGCGGAAGAAGGATTGCCCGTTCAGCAGTCTGAAAGCGCAGTCGGCGAACAGGCTATGGTGGACTTGTCCGCGTATCTGGCGCAAAATCCCGACTTTGTTGCGTGGCTGCGGATTCCGGGGACGAACGTGGATTATCCCGTCGTGCAGACGGATAATCCCGACTATTACCTGAACCATACGTTCAGCGGAAAGTCAAGCGTGGTCGGAACACTGTTTTCGTTGGCGGATGCGGATTATGCAGCGCCGGGACGGAACATCGCCATCTACGGACATCATCTGCGCAGCAGCGGCGAGAAGATGTTCACGTCGCTCATGCGGTACAAGAACCCGGATTTTTACGAGGACAACAAAACCGTCATGCTGGACAGCCTGTACCGCCACAGCGAATATACGATTTTTGCAGTCATGAACATGAAAGTCGGCGACTGGGAACCGTCGAGAACGACGTTTTCCGGGGACGCGGCGTTCATGGCGTTTGTCAATCGGGCAAATTCGGAATCCCTGTATGATACGGGCGTGGAAGTCGGCGCGGACGATCACATTCTGACCCTGATTACCTGCGACAGAAGCTATGCGGGCAAGGAAGGGCGGCTGGTGATTCTGGCGGTGGAGCGCTGAAAGGAAGGACTATGACAAAAAGAATTTGGGCAGGGCTGCTTGCGCTGGGTATGGCGCTGACGGCGCTGCCTTCCGGCATGTATGCGGAAGAAACGGTGTGGGAGGAAGAAACTGATGCGAGCGAGGAAACACTGGATGGCGGGCTGGATGAATCGGCAGAAGAATTTGCAGACGGTCTGCCGGACTACATCCCCGAACCGGAGGAAGATGTGGTGGATAGCGCGGCAGACGACGAATCTGCCGATGCGCTTCCAGAGCAGGAAGAAAGCCTGACGAAAGAAGCAATGCTGGACTTGCCGGATTTTATCCCGGAGGAGGAGCCGCTGACCTTGGAGGAGAGCGAACTGCCGCCTGTGCAGGAGGGCGACTTTGTTTGGGTTACGCCGAATACGCGCGTCTATCTGGATATCGACGAAACGGCGGGCGATGAGGACGACGGCGAGCTGTACGACGGCAATTTCGTGAATGAAGCCAACGTATATGTGGAACAGGTTCGGCAGGACGCGCAGGAGCGAACGTGGCTGCTGGTTCGGTATCTGTATGGCGAGGAAGAACCTGATGGAGAGATGGCATGGACGGACACGGCGACGGTCTGGACGCTGGCGGAGGAAACTCAGCCGTCCGACGCGGCGGATTATGACGTGACGGATTACGCCTTCCCGTTTACGCCGGTGGAGCTGTACGCGGCGAATAACCCGCCGAGGCTGCAAACGCTCAGTGGCAACACGGGCGAGTTTTATGCAGGGCAGACGGTGTACACCTATTCCGTGCATGACGATGTGCAGATTGCGTCGCTCAAGAATTACGGCGCGATTTACGCAACCCAGCACTACATCAACGAGCATGTGGTCTACTGTCTTGAGCATACGATGAACAGCCCCGGCATCCGAAACAACTCGGATGGTCCGTATAAAGTCGTCGATCTGGTGCAGTACGGGCAGACGGCGGGTTACTCCGGCATCATATACAGCGAAAAGACGATGCACGCCATCGGCTGGGTGTTGCGGCACACGTTTCCTTTCATGGGGCTTGACCGTTACGAGGATGAATGTCTGGAATGGTCAAGAGCGGCTGGACAGTTTGCAATCCGGGAAGTAATCAAGCAGCTGGAAGGTTCGCAGTACGTCCGCGATTACTGGCACATGGACGAGTTCTACCGCGCGACGGGACAAGCGCCGAAGGAATATCTCGAATATGCGCGCTGGCTGGCAGCAAATGCCCTGACCTATGCACAAATGACGGGCGAAATCACGGTGTCGAATGTGTCTGTGTCCATTGCCAACGGCGTATGCAACGGCACGGCGACGCTGACCACAGACGCGCCGCGTATCCGCATCCGCCGTTCGGTTGGAACGATTACCGGCTACACGGGCGGTGAGGACGGCACCTACGTCTATCTGAACAGCGGCGATACCATTACCGTTTCCCAAGCAGGAAGCGGTTTTTCTTTTACTGCGGAATCCGTTTCGACGGAAGATCAGGAATCCAATTTTCTGGTCGCTGTGCCGGATGAGAATATCCAGAAGGTCATCATCCCGCAGAGGGGATCGCCATATCCGCTCAAGTCTACGGAAATCCGCTTCGATATGCCGAACGGCGCGCTCGTTGTGACCAAAACAGATGCGGCAAATGGCACGGCGCTGGCGGGCGCGACGTTTGAGCTGACGAACGCTTCCAGCACGGTCGTGGCGACGCAGACCACGGGCGCGGACGGCACGGCGCGCTTTGATAACCTTCCGGCAGGAGATTATACTGTGCGAGAAGTCGGCGCGCCGACGGGCTATCTTGTCGCCGTGCCGGATAGTCAAAGCGTGACCGTTACGGCAGGCGGAACGGCTGGCGCGGCGTTTGCGGATGAACGGATTCGGGGGAAAATCCGCATCGCCAAGACGGACAGCCTGACGAAAGAGCCATTGGCAGACGCGGAGTTCACCGTCGTGCGCACGGACGGAACGGGAACGCCCATTGTGCTGACCACCGACGCAAACGGCTATGCCGAAACGGACTGGCTGGATTACGGAAAATATCGCGTGACGGAGAGCGGAGTTCCCGCGCATTACGAAACCAGCGGCTTTTCAACCGAAATCGACTGCACGGAAAACGGAAAGACATACATCATCGAGGTTGAAAACGAACCGACAAAGGGCTATATCCGAGTGGTGAAAACCGATGCGCTGGACGGTGTGCCGATTGCAGGCGTTCAGTTTAACATCTTTGATGTTTCCGGCAATCCTGCGGGCAGCATGACGACGGACGAAACAGGCTTTGCCCTGTCGCCGCCGCTGCCCAAGGGACAATATACCGTGCGCGAACATGAAAACCCAACGGGATATGTTGTGGAACTGATCGAGATACAGGCGGAAGTACGGTCGGACGAAACGACGGATTTGAGCGCGACGAACCAGCCGATTCAGGGGCGGATTCAAATCATCAAGCGAGATCAGCTCACGAAAGAAGCGCTTGCGGGCGCGGAGTTTACCATCACCAGAATCAGCGGTCTGCCCTCTC
>ERZ827524.1466-NODE-1466-length-22112-cov-16.155234_pt1 | contig 22112 bp, 19 predicted proteins | sample MGYA00519702_ERZ827524 | MGnify/ENA primary metagenome ERZ827524 (study PRJEB31778, sample SAMEA3449341) | human gut metagenome | biome: human gut; feature: human-associated habitat; material: faeces | place: United Kingdom | collected 2010/2012 ...
CTTTTCGGATTGCTTGGAAAAGGTACAGACTGTTTTTAACGTACACCGCTCACACTCGGGATTGCGTGACATACATACGGCCCGCTTGTAAGGTTTGACCGAAGATGAAATTGTAGATGCTCTTACATCTTTATTAAAATGATTTAAAAGGACTTTGATTTGCAAAGTCCTTTTAGTTTTTTGTGCATATTGTACATATAGGCTTATTTAAAAACATAAAATAGTATATTTTTTATTAAAAGCATTGAAATGAAACTCTAAGATATGGTAATATATTAATATAATTCTTAAAAGGGAGTCAATACATTGGAAAATAAATATAACGAGGCATACCGTGTATGCCATGCGGTAATGGCAGAAATAAATAAAGTAATAATAGGAAAGCCGGAGGCTGTAAAGCTTTTGACGCTCGCCCTTATAAGCGGAGGTCATGTTTTGATTGAAGACGTACCCGGAGTCGGTAAGACTACAATCGCGGCGGCGCTGGCAAAAGCAACTGGTCTGGATTTTAAACGCATCCAGCTTACACCCGATGTTATGGCAAGCGATATCACGGGGTTTTCGGTATATGATAAATCAAGCGGGCAGTTTTTATATAATCCTGGTGTTGTTATGACTAACGTCCTTATAGCAGATGAAATTAACAGGACATCTCCTAAAACACAGTCGGCTCTTTTGGAGGCGATGGAAGAAAAGCAGGTTACCGTAGATGGCAAAACACATAGGCTGGCGTCGCCATTTATGGTAATCGCTACGGAAAACCCGCTCGGTTTTGTCGGGACATATCCTCTGCCCGAAGCACAGCTGGATAGATTTTTGCTTAAGTTTGTTATCGGTTATCCTCAGGAAAGCGATGAGGTTAAAATTATTTATGACCGTAAAAAGGAAAATCCTCTTGACAGCGTACGTGCAGTTGTCTCGGCAAGAGAGCTGCTTGACGTTCAGCAGTTGGTTGCAAACATGCATGTTGACGAGGATATCTGTGAATATATAGTTTCTCTTGTCCAGGCTACGCGTTCGAATAAGAATATAATTCTTGCCGCATCTCCGCGCGCTTCCATCGCACTTATAAAGGCAGCGTCTGCAAATGCTCTTATCGACGGCAGAAATTATGTCACGCCTTCCGATGTGGCACAGATGTATAAGTATGTCGTTGGACACAGAATTGTGTTATCAGCTGAGGCGCGACTTGATAAGCTTACAAATTATGAGATACTTGACGATATACTGAAAAGCATCAGAATGCCTGTACTAAAAAAATAAAAGGAATTTAACATGTATAAATCCCGACTGATATATTTGGCGATAGTTGTCGCGGCTTTCATCTTTTCTCAGGCGCTTTATGAGCCTGTGTCATATATGACATTTATTATTGTTCTTATATTGCCGGTTCTTTCGGTGATTTTGGCTTTATTAAGTTATCCATTGGTTAGAATAAAAATCAACGTTTCGCGGGCGGATATTTTCAGATTTGAAGATTTTACGGTTAGGATAAGCGTTAAAAATTACAGTCCGTTTATTTCTCCGTCATTCAAAATATTTTGCAGAGTTCCGGATGATGACGGCGTTAAAACAGAACTTACGCTTTTTATGGTGAATTCTGCTGTCGGAAGCGGAGGTGTTTTTGATTATAAAAGATTTTTGTCGAACAGAGGCATGTATTCGATTAACGTAGAAGCCGTTGAATACTATGATTTCTTGAAGCTCATAAAAATTAAAAAGAAAATAGATTCTGTCGCTTTTGTCCGTTCAAAGCCGCGAAATATTGAGCTGCGGTTGCCTGTCAGCTCAGAACAGCAAAAACAGGAAAACAGTACTTATATCGGCAGCACTATTGTTAACAGCGGCGGGGATATGTTCGGTGTGCGTGGTTATATTACCGGCGATAATATGAAAAATGTACATTGGAAATTGTCTGCCAAAAGTGAAGAACTTATTATGAAAACCTTCGCGGAAAATATTTACGATCAGGCAATAGTAATTGCCGATATGTCGGCGTATTATGACAATGAATATATTAATAAAAGTATGACGGACTGCGTTGTGGAGTGCACTCTTTCTGCAATACGTGATTATGCAAGAAGCTCAGTACGTTTCAGTCTTATAGTTAACACGTCCAAGAATACCGTTTTGCGTTTCCCCATCATGTCTCAGTCTGACTTGTATGAGGCAAGTACAGGAATTATGATGACTCCGATGGTGACAGATGCAAGTGTTACAGACATTTTACGCAGTATTGATATCAATTCTGTTTCAGGCTGCGAGGTATGTATTATTACTTCATTTTGTTCAGATAATCTTTTGAAAAACATTAAGACCATGCTTATTGACCAAAAGAGCAAGCTGACAGTTATCCGTATTTCAGAATATGAAATTCCCGAGCGTGACGGAGTTTTGTCATATACACGTGAATATATTGAACTTCGGAGTAAAAGTCAAACGAATGAAAAAAACTGAAAAAGTGATCCCAAAAGTTATATATATCGAGTCGCTGAAATCTAAAAAACAGAGTAGATTATTTCCGTTTATATTTCAGTTTATGCTTTTGTATATGAGCCTTGTCGGCTTTTTGTACTGCGTTTCGACGTCGCTTAACATGCCCATGGAGCTTTGGCGTATTATGCTTATTGCATTTCCGTGTCTACTGACGTCGTCTTTATTTACCTTGTCCAAAAAGCTTTACATTCCTTTTATAAGCGTGTTCGGAATTGTGGTAATATCCGTGCTTTTAATTGTGCGCTCACTCAGTAACCGTATTTATGACGCTTTCAGCTTTTGCTATAACCTGACAATTCATATAGTAGTTGAAGAGGGTTATACAAATTATAAGAATGCAATGACTGAAAATATTGCTGACAGGCTTAGCGATACAGAGCTTGTAAGCAGTTATTTTTATTGTGTCATTATTGTTTTGGCAATTGTTTTTTCCGTTCTGTTTGCGTCGACGATGCTGAAAAAATCACTTGTTTGGGTTGCCGTTCTGCCGTGTTTTGTCATTCTTACTCCTTCGCTCTTTTTCGGAGCAGTACCAAGCGGTCCGGCATTTTGTTTGTTTATCTCAGGCATAATAGGGTGCTATGCAGAGAGCATCGCATATGCAATTTATAAAAAGGGGAAAAAGAATAATTTTAAATCCAAGGAAAACCAAGACGGCGAGGCGGAAAAAAAGTCTTCAGTAAATAGTCTTGGCTATTCTGCGCGCTGTGCTGCGAACGGTTTTTGCAGTGCCATAGTTATATTGCTGGTGTCGTTGTCTGTCTCCAATGTTGTTTATTCTGACGATGTATTGCAGGTGGACAGTATACGTGAAATTATCGACGATACTGCTGCAAAACTTATGAATACTGTGTTTTACAGTCAGTTCGAAAATGCTGACGGTGCGATAGGCGGGCTTATAGTCGGTGATGTGTTAGAACTGAAAACTCCCAATTTCAGAGATTTGCCTGTAATGAAGGTAACAACCCGCACGAATACGTCCTTGTATCTTCGCGGATGGATAGGGGATGAATTGAATGAAAAAGGCTGGCTTGTGCTGAATGACGAGGATACAAAACGCTATAATTCTGCTGTGAGCGACAGCTTTAATCAGTATACTCAGATGTATGATTATTCTAAAATTGTATCAAAGCTTGAAATGCGTGATGCGCAAACCGCCGAGGATACGGCGCGTTTCGGCTTCATCTACGACACGGTTACGGTAAAGGCAGATTTTGAAAAGAGCCTTATGATGTTTGTCCCGGCTATGGGAATAAACGACAATGTTGAAGGAAAATATCGCGGTATTGATATGGTAGGCGATACAATCAACTTTTTCAGAGGCAAGCGACCGAGCTCAAATACATATACTATTGATGCGGCTCTTCAGGTTCTGACAGATAGAGAGTTTTATAATTCTTTTGAGCAAAAGCAGCAGGATTACCTAATGATGGCAAATGCCGTTATGCAAAAGCAGTCTGGATTGAATGAAGAAGAACAGTTTATGTATGATGAACGCAAATACAGCGAATTTGTACGTGAAACATATATGGATGTTCCGGAAAATACCGATTTTCTTATAACCCTTGCGGCTGATCTTACGTCAAATTATGACGTGAATTTTGATAAAGCCATGGCGATCGAACGCTATTTTAAGCAAAATTACAGCTATGCGAAAAGCTTTGCATCAGATGCGGGAACACCTATCGATAAGGTGCGTTATATGATTGAAACAAGCAAAACCGGCTATTGCACTTATTACGCCACTGCTATGACGCTCATGCTGAGAAGCCTTGATATACCTGCAAGATACGTTACTGGTTATCACGCAATGGTAACTCCCAATACAGGAAAAAACAGATATACACGTAGTATTTTAGACGAAAATTATCATGCATGGGTAGAGGTATATTTTGACGGCATAGGCTGGCTGACATTTGACCCGACGCCGGGAATAGACGGCGATTTTGCTGTTAGAGATTATGCCTATCTTGACGAGCCGGATCTCGGAGAGCAGCTGCCTGTTGACGAGATAGATCCGACGCTTCCGGAGGAGCCGGAGATAAACGATAGTATTACGGAAGTCGATCCTTTCGGAGGTGTGCCAGTATATGTGTATGAAATGCCGGAATGGCTTAAAGCGCTTATTGTTGCGGTGGCTGTATTGGTGTTTCTAACTGCCGTGTTAGGTATAGGGGTAATTTTAATTAACAATAAATTCAACAGACACAGGGCACAGGTATCACGTATGCAGCCGACGGAAACTGTTAGCGCTCTATATGTGAATATACTCAGACTTCTCGGTGCGCTCGGTTACAAAGTGGAGCCGGGTGAGTCACTGCGCAGGTTTGCTGAAAGAGTGGATAAGGCACTTTATATTCAGGAAGGTTTGGTGTCTATAATAGATACTCTTGAAATGACCCAGTTTTCGGATAATACCGTTGATGAAAAAACTGCCGCAGAAATCGGAAATTACTTTGATAAGTTGTCTGTTTCTGTGTTTTATAAAATAAATGTATTTAAAAAATACTATTATATGGCAACAATAAATAAAAAGAAATATTACTAATGAAAAAATTTATAATTCAAAAAAATGACGCGGGACAGCGTTTGGATAAGTTTGTTTTGAAAGCGGCTTTGGGATTGAGTCCGTCATTAATGTATAAATACATTCGTAAAAAGGCAATTAAAGTAAACGGCAAACGCGCGGAAATATCATACAGATTGTGTGAAAGAGATGTTGTCGAAATGTACATTAACGATGATTTTTTTTCTGAGAAGAAAAACAGTTTTCTTGATATAGGCTATGACCCAAAGCTGGATATTATATTCGAAGATGAAAATCTTATGCTTATCGATAAAAAACCCGGTGTACTTGTTCATGAAGATGCGTTTGAAAAAAGAGATACCTTGATTAATCAGGTGCTTTTATATCTTTATAAAAAAGGAGAATATGACCCGGAAAGTGAAACGAGTTTTGTGCCGTCACTTTGCAATCGCCTTGATAAAAATACGGGCGGTATTGTTATAGTTGCCAAAAATGCTAAGTCCCAGCGACTTTTATATGATATTGTCAAGCACAGAAAAGTAGTAAAAAAATATCTTGCTCTTGTTCATGGGATATTTAATAAAAAATCAGATATATTGACAGCCTTTTTGACCAAAAGACCCTCGGGAAATATTGTAGATGTTACCGATATTGAGACAGAAGGTTCGCGTAAAATAATAACAAAATATAATGTTTTGCGCGAAGGAAAAGAGCTTTCTTTGCTGGAAATAGAGCTTGTTACAGGCAGAACGCATCAGATAAGAGCTCATATGGCACATGTAGGGCACCCTGTTGTTGGAGATTGTAAATACGGTTATTCACGTGACAATAAAATTATGCCGTTTCGACACCAAGCACTATACGCAACCTCACTTGAATTTGTAATTGATGATCCTGAAAATGAACTTTACTATCTTAACGGACGTATTTTTAGTGTAAAAGAGGTATATTTTTCAAAATTTCTTGAGAAATAATAAAAAATAAGTATTTTTAAGTAAAACGGAGAAATAAAGAGTATTTTGAAGTAAAGGTAAAAATAAATTTACCTTAGCTTAGAAATACTCTGTTTTTTTATAAAAAAATCATAAAAAAATCATAAATTTTTATTGACAAATAAGAACAAAGTATTTATATTATTCTAAGAATAGTTTTTGAAAGGGTATGTCGCAATTGAATAAGGATATAATCAAGCTTCAGAATATTCATATTGAATTTGACGATGAGACAATAATTGAGGATTTAAACCTCAGCATTAAAGATAAAGAGTTTGTCACGCTTCTCGGACCGTCAGGCTGCGGAAAGACTACAACGCTGCGCACCATTGCAGGATTTGTCACTCCGGATCGAGGTGATATTATTTTTGACGGAGTGAAAATAAATAATTTGCCGCCGCATAAACGTCAGGTAAATACGGTCTTTCAGAAATATGCTCTGTTCACACATCTGAACGTTTATGATAATATAGCATTCGGTCTTCGCATAAACAAAACGCCTAAGGATGAGATAGACAGAAAAATACACGAAATATTGGAAATAGTAAACCTAAAAGGTTATCATAAGCGCTCTATTGATTCATTGTCAGGCGGTCAGCAGCAGCGTGTTGCAATTGCTCGCGCACTTGTCAACAGCCCGCGTGTGTTGCTATTGGACGAGCCGTTGGGTGCGCTTGACCTTAAGCTTCGAAAGGATATGCAGATAGAACTGAAACGCATTCAGAAACAGACAGGAATCACATTTGTGTATGTAACCCATGACCAGGAAGAAGCGCTCACGATGAGTGACACTGTTGTTGTCATGAAAGACGGCTTTATTCAGCAGATAGGAAAGCCTAAGGATATTTACGATGAGCCTGCAAATGCGTTTGTTGCCGATTTTATAGGCGAAAGTAATATTCTTAACGGCATAATGATACGGGATTTCCTTGTGCATTTTGATGATGCGGAATTTGTTTGCGTGGATAAGGGTTTCGGAGAAAACGTGCCTGTTGATGTCGTTGTACGTCCGGAGGATATTGCCGTTTGCGATCCGGGTAAAGGCACTGTAAAGGCTATTGTGAAAATCGTGACTTTTAAGGGCGTTCACTATGAAATGATTGCTCAGAGCAAAAATTACAGCTGGAAAATTCATTCTACTGAGTGTCGGGCAGAGGGATCGGAAATAGGACTGAATATCGCTCCGGATCTAATCCACATTATGAAAAAGGAGGCGGGTACCGCTAATTGAAAAGTAAGGTGATTGCCGTACCTTATGTTGTATGGGCGGGTATATTTATTGTTGTTCCGTCGTTGTTTGTCGGATACTTTGCATTTACCGACAACCACGGCAATTTTACATTTGCAAATATCGGGAAAATGGGTAAATATATGAATGTTTTTGGCAGAAGCATTGCATATGCTGCTGCGGCTACCGTTCTGTGTCTTATTTTCGGATATTTACTTGCATATTTTATGGCACACCTGAAAGAACGGCAGAAGTCTGTATGTCTTGTTCTTTTAATGCTTCCTATGTGGATAAATTTGGTTTTAAGAACGCAGGCTCTTCAGAATATACTTATGGATAACGGCGTTATCAACAGGTTTTTGAGCATTTTAAATATACCGTCCGTTAAGCTGCTTGATACATCGTTTGCCGTAATATTGGGGCTTATTTATAATTATCTGCCGTTTATGGTTCTGCCTATATTTACTTCGCTTGAAAAGCTTGACAATAAAGTAATAGAGGCTGCACAGGATCTCGGGGCTGACGGCAGAAAGGTATTTACAAAAGTTATACTTCCCATGTCTATGCCGGGTGTTTATTCCGGAATAATAATGGTGTTTATTCCCTGCCTTTCAACATTTGTTATTTCGGAAAAGCTGGGCGGCGGCAAAGTGTATCTTATCGGCAATGTGATTAATGATATGTTCAATCAAAATTACAATTTTAATGTCGGTGCAGCGATAAGTCTTGTAATGATGCTTATTATGATACTTACTCTTGTGGTATTCAGCTTCCTTGATGACGAGACAAAGGAGGGGATACTGTGAGAAAATTTTTATCGCGTTCTTATATTTTTATAGTATTTTTGTTTTTGTACGCTCCTATATTGCTTTTAATTTTTTTCTCTTTCAATTCGTCTAATTCAAATGTAGTTTTTGAAGGTTTTTCGTTGCGATGGTACGAAGAGTTATTCAGAGATGAAGAGATACTTCGAGCCTTGCTTAATACACTTATAATAGCATCTTTAGCATCGATAATTTCTACGGTGATAGGTACTGCGGCTGCAATCGGTCTTGCAAATTTCAAAAAATGGAAGAAAAAGGCGGTAATGAATATTACTTATATACCTGTTTTAAACCCTGATATTATAACAGGTATTTCGCTTTTGCTTTTATTTGTTGCTTTCAGCGTACCAGGTGGATTTTTAACGGTACTTATAGCACATATTACGTTTGATATACCATATGTTATACTTGCTGTCACGCCGCGCCTGCGCCATGTTGATTCGCACTTGTATGAAGCGGCTCAGGATCTTGGCGCTCCGCCTGTTTCTGCGTTCTTTAAAGCTGTGTTTCCTCAGCTGGTACCTGGAATAATATCTGCCTTTTTGATGGCGTTTACGCTGTCGATAGATGACTTTGTGGTGACTTTTTTTGTAAAGGGAAATGCTTTTTCAACGTTATCTACCGTTATATATACAATTACCAAAAAACGCATTCCGCTTAGTATAAATGCTTTGTGCGCTATTATGTTGCTTTGCGTGCTGGCTGTGCTTGTGGCGGTTAATATATTTGATAAAAAGAAATCAAAGGAGGAATTAAAATGAAAAAAATAAGTGTTTTAATTGCGGCGGTGATGCTTTCCGTCCTAACGTTGAGCTCGTGCAGCTCATATGAGGCCAATCAGGTTGTTTATGTGTATAACTGGGGTGAATATATTGACAGTACCGTTAATGACAAATTTGAAGAGGAAACGGGTATAAAGGTTATTTATGACGAGTATGACAATAATGAATCTATGTATGCTACGCTTAAAAACGGAGCGGCAAAATATGATGTCATATTTCCCTCTGATTATATGATTTCGCGTCTTATTGAGGAGGATATGGTCGAACCGCTGAACTTTGACAATATTCCTAATTTTGAGCATATAATGGATAGATTTAAGGGGCTTGAGTATGACCCCCAGAACAAGTATTCTGTGCCTTATACATGGGGAATTATCGGGCTTTTATATAACAAAGAATACGTCACCGAGACTCCGACAAGCTGGTCGGCGCTTTGGGATGAGAAGTACAGCGGCAAAACGCTGATGTACAACAATTCCCGCGATGCTTTGGGAATTACGCTTATTAAAAACGGGGCCGATGTAAATACAACGGATACTGCGACACTCGATGCTGCGGCACAGGGTGTAAAAGAACTCAAAAAGAATCTTCAGGCTTTTGTTTCAGATGAAATCTTTAATCTTATGGAAAGCGGCTCTGCATACATGGCTCCCGCATACGGCGGCGATGTTCTTACAATGATGGAAGAAAACAGTGATCTTGCATATGTAGTGCCCGAAGAGGGAACTAACCTTTTTGTAGACGCCATGTGTGTTGTAAAGGGCTCAAAAAATAAGGAGGCAGCGGAAAAATATATTGATTTTCTGTGCAGAGAAGATATTGCCGCTCTTAACAGGGCAGAAACCTGTTATTCCACTCCTCAGCAGCAGGTTTTTGAAAATCTGGACGATGAGACAAAAAATGAGCTTATAGCATATCCAACAGACGATATACTTGATAAGTCACAGGTGTATACAAATCTTCCTCAGGAAACATTGGATTATTATTCGACTCTTTGGACGGATATAAAAAATTCATAATAAAAACAGCTCACGGTATTTGCCGTGAGCTGTTTTCAGCTGTTTTGACCGTACTTGTTCAGTGAACGGTATTGCAGGGCTTCCATAATGTGCAGTTTTGAGATTTGCTCGCTTTTTTCAAGATCAGCAATAGTTCTTGCTATTTTTAAAATTTTATTATATCCGCGTCCCGAAAGACTTAATTTGTCAAAACTGTTTTTCAGTACTTCTTGAGCATCATTTGAAAGAATGCAGAACTTTTTTATAAGCGCTGCGGTTAAATCGGAATTCTTATAAATCCCGGTTCCTTTATAGCGTTTAAATTGCAGCCGGCGAGCTTCAAGTACCCTCATGCCAATTTCGGCAGAGCTTTCCGCTTTTTTGTCTGAGCTTATGTCTTTATACTCGACTGCAGGAACGTCAATATGTATATCGATTCTATCAAGCATGGGACCCGATATGCGAGAAATGTATTTATTGATTTGTGTCGGCGTACATGTACATTTTTTTGTGGGGTGTCCGAGATATCCGCATTTGCAGGGATTCATCGCACAAACAAGCATTATGTTGGAAGGATATGTCACGGAGCCGTTTGCCCTTGAAATTGTTATTTTACCGTCTTCAATTGGCGCGCGCATACTGTCTATGGCACTTTTAGAAAATTCGGGGAATTCATCAAGAAAAAGAATACCGCAATGTGCAAGAGATAATTCTCCCGGTTTTCGGTTTGTTCCTCCGCCGCACAGTGCAACACTGCTTATTGTATGATGCGGAGAACGAAAAGGACGTTCCGTAATAAGTTTTCCGCTGTCAAGTCTGTTTGCTACCGAATATATCTTTGTACATTCTATTGCTTCGCGGAATGTAAGAGGCGGCAAAATTGTCGGCATACGCTTGGCGAGCATGCTTTTACCGCTTCCGGGAGGACCAATCATAAGCAGATTATGACCGCCCGCGGCAGCAATCTCAATTGCCCGTTTTGCTGCATATTGCCCCATTACCTCGCTGTAATCGACATCAGAATAATTATTTTTGTCAATGCAAAACTGCTTAATTTCAAGGGGCTCTATTTTTTCATCTCCTCTGAGATGCGCAAGCAGCTGACATACATTGTTTACCGGGTATATGTCTATTCCGTCAATATATTCAGCTTCACCCTTATTCTCTTCGGGAATAAAAATTGATTTCAGCCCTATTTCCCGCGCCTTGGTAACCATTGGAAGAATACCGCTTGTTTTTCGTATATCTCCCATTAATGAGAGCTCACCGGCAAAAGCACAGTCATCGGTATTTATTTTGACGCTGCCTGAAGCGCTGAGAATTCCGAGCAGTATTGCCAGGTCAAACACAGAGCCTTCTTTTCTAATGCTGGCAGGAGCAAGATTTACGGTGATTCGCTTTGCGGGAAAAATAAATCCAGAATTTCTGTATGCGCTTCTGACACGTTCTCTTGCTTCACGAACCGCCGTGTCAGGCATACCGACTATATCAAAAGCAGGAAGACCTCGAGCCAAATCTGCTTCAACATCTACAGCAAACGCGTCAATGCCGTTTATTCCGAATGAAATAATTTTATTTACCATTTTTTTACCTGTTTCAAAGTATTTTTAAATATATTTTAAAACAATAGCAACGATTTTACAATAATGTTGCGATAAATTAGTTTAAAAAAATCTTTTTTTATATTTTAGCCTTTACATCAGGAACGCAAAGTGTTAAAATATGTAATGGTAATTTTGATTATTAAATTTTTCAAATTTCAAGGAGGAAAAATTCATGGCAAGAAAAATGAAAACCATGGATGGTAACAATGCCGCAGCACACGTGGCATACGCATTTACCGATGTTGCCGGTATTTATCCGATTACGCCCTCCTCTGTTATGGCAGAGGTTACGGACAAGTGGTCGGCGGAAGGTCGCGAAAATATTTTTGGTCAGAAGGTCAGGGTTGTAGAACTTCAGTCTGAAGGCGGCGCCGCCGGCACTGTTCACGGCTCGCTTGCTGCTGGTGCTCTCACAACAACATATACGGCGTCACAGGGCCTTTTGCTTATGATTCCGAATATGTATAAGATTGCAGGTGAGCAGCTTCCTGGAGTTATCCATTGCTCTGCACGCGCTCTTGCATCACATGCGCTTTCGATTTTTGGCGATCATTCTGACGTTATGGCATGCCGTCAGACAGGTTTTGCAATGCTTTGTGCAGGTAATGTTCAGGAGGTTATGGATCTTGCTGCGGTTGCTCATCTTTCGGCTATTAAGGGTAAGGTGCCTTTCCTCCATTTCTTTGACGGTTTCCGTACTTCGCACGAACTGCAAAAAATTGAAGTTTGGGACTATAATGATCTTGCGGACATGCTTGATTTTGACGCTGTAAATGAGTTCAGAAAGAAAGCGCTTAATCCGGAAAGACCTGTACTGAGGGGTTCGGCTCAGAATCCGGATATCTTCTTCCAGGCACGTGAAAGCTGTAATAAATATTATGATGCTCTTCCTGCTGTCGTAGAGGAATACATGAATAAGGTCAACGCTAAAATCGGCACTGATTATAAGCCGTTTAACTATTACGGTGCAGCCGATGCCGACCGTGTTATTGTTGCGATGGGCTCAGTGTGTGACACTATTGAAGAGGTTATTGATTATCTTAATGCACGCGGAGAAAAAGTAGGACTTATCAAAGTTCGTCTTTACAGACCTTTTTCTGTTAAGCATATGCTTAATGTCATGCCCAAGAGCGTTAAGTCTGTAGCGGTTCTTGACAGGACAAAAGAGCCCGGTTCTCTTGGCGAGCCGCTTTTCCTCGATGTAGTGGCTGCTCTTGCCGGAACTGAATTTTCGGGCGTTAAGGTTGTCGGAGGCAGATACGGTCTCGGTTCTAAGGATACCACACCCGGAAATATTTGTTCTGTTTATGCAAACCTTGCCGCAAAAGAGCCTAAGCATGAATTTACAATCGGTATCGTAGACGATGTTACCAATCTTTCTCTTGACGATACGGAAGATCCCGATACTACTGCCGCAGGTACTGTTTCCTGTAAATTCTGGGGTCTTGGCTCTGACGGTACAGTCGGTGCCAATAAAAACTCAATTAAAATTATCGGTGACCATACTGATAAATATGTACAGGCCTATTTTGCATATGACTCCAAAAAATCCGGAGGTGTTACAATCTCTCATCTGAGATTTGGTGACAATCCTATAAAATCAACATATTTTATTAAAAAAGCTGATTTTGTTGCGTGTCATAATCCTTCTTATGTCGGAAAATACGACATGGTAACAGATGTTAAAAAGGGAGGTTCATTTCTTCTTAACTGTCCTTGGTCGCCGGAAGAACTTGATAAGAGACTTCCTAATGACATGAAAAAATATATTGCCGATAACGATATTAATTTTTATATCATTGACGGTATTGACATAGCTGCTAAGATAGGTCTCGGCGGAAGAATTAATACAATTCTTCAGGCAGCTTTCTTTAAGATTGCAAATATAATTCCTGAGGCTGAGGCTGTGCAGTACATGAAAGATGCAGCCACCGCATCCTACAGCAAAAAGGGTCAGGCTATTGTAGATATGAACCATGCCGCTATCGAAGCCGGCGTCAAGGGCGCCGTTAAGGTAGATGTTCCTTCTGAATGGAAAAATCTTGAAGCTGTATCTTCTAAAGAAACTGTTGAAACCGACAGGGAAGATCTTAAAAATTACGTTGAAAATATACTTATTCCGGTTAATAAGCAGGAGGGTGATAAGCTGCCTGTTTCCGCATTCAATGAATATGTTGACGGTCATATGGTTCAGGGTTCCGCTGCATTTGAAAAGAGAAGTGTTGCAGTAAAGGTACCTTCATGGAATGTTGACAAGTGCGTACAATGTAATAAGTGTTCCATTGTTTGCCCGCATGCTGTTATTCGTCCGTTTGTACTTGACTCTAAAGAGGTTGATTCCGCTCCCGCAGGCTTTACTTCCAAAAAAATGGTAGGCAAGGGATTGGATAAGTATCAGTTCACAATCGGTGTTTCTGTACTTGATTGTACAGGCTGCGGTGTATGTATAACAGCATGTAAGACAAATGCTATTGAAATGATGCCACTTGACGGTCAGATTGAAAAGCAGAAATACTTTAATTACTGTATTAATAAAGTAGCTGATAAGGAAGATGTATTTGAGTCCATTAAGCTTGAATCTGTAAAGGGCTCTCAATTCAAGCAGCCGCTGCTTGAGTATTCAGGTGCTTGTGCAGGCTGTGGTGAGACGCCGTATGCAAAATTGATGACTCAGCTCTTCGGTGACAGAGCGCTTATTTCAAATGCTACCGGTTGTTCATCAATTTGGGGTGGCAGTGCTCCTGCAACACCTTATACGGTAAACAAGAGAGGTTTTGGTCCTGCATGGGCTAACTCGCTGTTTGAAGATAATGCAGAGCATGGTTACGGAATGTATCTCGGTTCAAAGCAGCTGCGCGATAAGGTTACTGCAATGATAGATGAGTTATATTCCAAAACTGACGATGCTGACTATAAAGCTGCTGTTGATGCCTGGAAGCAGACATATAATGACAGTAAGGCAAACAGAGAAGATTCCGATAGGCTTATTTCAGCTCTTGAAAAAATCGATTGTTGTGAAAAGGGCAAGGCTCTTGCAGCTGAAATACTTGCTAATAAAGAATACATTGCAAAAAAATCTATTTGGATTCTCGGCGGTGACGGATGGGCTTATGATATCGGTTTTGGCGGTCTTGATCATGTTTTGGCTTCAAATGAAGATGTAAATGTTCTTGTGTTTGATACGGAGGTCTATTCTAACACAGGAGGTCAGGCTTCTAAGTCTACACCTTCCGGCTCTGTTGCACAGTTTGCTGCTGCAGGTAAAACCACAAAGAAAAAGGATCTTGGTGCTATTGCTCGTTCGTATGGATATGTATATGTCGCACAGGTAGCAATGGGTGCAGACGATGCACAGTGTGTTAAAGCGTTTGCAGAAGCTGAGGCATATAACGGTCCCTCTATAATCATAGCTTATGCACCGTGTATAAATCACGGTATTAAGGGCGGTATGGGAACGTCCATGATAGAGTCCAAGAAAGCGGTTGACGCAGGCTATTGGCAGCTTTACCGCTATAACCCTGCGCTTGAAGCTGATGGCAAGAATCCTATGTCTCTTGATTCAAAAGAGCCTAAGGCTGACTTCAGAGAGTTTATTATGAATGAGGTTCGTTATAACTCACTTACACGTTCTTTCCCTGAAAGAGCCGAAGTTCTGTTTGATGCTGCCGAAAAGAGTGCAAAAGAAAAACTCGATAATCTTAAAAAATTGTCGGAGATGTAATTTTATATAAACAAGCGACGGCATAAGCCGCCGCTTGTTTTAAATCAATTGCTTAATGATAACGGAGGAATTAAAATGGAAAATAATAAACGCCCCGATACAATGGAACGCATAAATACAAAAAAGCTTGCCAATACATTTATAAATGAGCAAATTGCTCAGATTCGGGATCAAGTGAAAGATAAAAAAGTATTGCTTGCTCTGTCCGGCGGTGTAGATTCGTCAGTTGTAGCAGCTCTTCTTATAAAGGCAATAGGTAAGCAGCTTGTTTGCGTCCATGTTAACCACGGTCTTTTGCGCAAGGGTGAGCCTGAGCAGGTGGTAGACGTTTTCCGTAATCAAATGGATGCCAATCTTATATATGTTGATGCAGTAGAACGCTTCCTTTCAAAACTTTCTGGGGTTTGTGAACCTGAACAAAAACGTAAGATAATAGGAACTGAGTTTATACGTGTTTTTGAAGAGGAAGCGAGAAAACAGGAAGGAATTGAATTTCTTGCCCAAGGGACAATTTATCCGGATATTATAGAAAGTGACGGTGTAAAAGCTCACCATAACGTTGGAGGATTACCGGAGGATTTAAAGTTCTCGCTTGTAGAACCGCTCAAATTTCTTTTTAAAGATGAAGTCCGTGTTGTAGGTAAAACTTTAGGTTTGCCGGACAATATGGTTTATCGTCAGCCTTTTCCGGGTCCCGGACTCGGCGTGCGCTGTCTTGGAGCTATTACACGAGATAGACTTGAGGCGGTTCGTGAGTCTGATGCAATATTGCGTGAGGAGTTTGCAAAGAACGGTCTTGATGGGAAGGTATGGCAATACTTTACCGTAATACCTGACTTTAAATCAGTAGGTGTTAAAAACGGTGTTCGTACTTATGAATATCCTGTTATACTACGTGCAGTGAACACTGTGGACGCTATGACAGCTACCATTGAGGAAGTGCCATATTCACTTCTACGACATATTACAGAAAGAATTACTAAGGAAGTAAATGGTGTAAATCGAGTTCTTTATGATCTTACCCCAAAACCCGATGGAACTATTGAGTGGGAATGATTTCAGAAGCCCGGAAAAGCCTGTAGTTATGCGGTTTTAGCCGTTTGAGTGTCCCTTGTGGCAACAAAATGGCAACATTATTTGAATTATTGTAAAAGTAAAGAGCTATCAGATTTTTTGAAAGTCTGATAGCTCTTTTTGTTTTGCCCAATTACATATTTTTGAGTTTGTCCTTGAACGCTTCGACCATTGTGTCGCTGAGTTCCTGTGAAGGAACTTTCGTCCAAATCTGTGTTGTATCGAGTTTGGGATATGTATAACGCCATTCGTCATACTGCTCTTTGGTGATTTCGCCGTTTCTGTATTTTTCGGCTTGTTCTGCCCAAGCGGCGAGCATTTGGAATACAGACTTGCTTGCTGTTGGCTTGTTTTCATCAAAGCATAAATGTATTTCACCGTTTACACTCTCTGTTCTCATACCGTAAAGGTCTTCGAGCGTAAACAATGTATGTAACAGTCCGAGGTCACTGTCAATATCGGGAACAGTAAGAGCCTGCGGTGATACTTCAAACACCTTTGCAAGAGTGTTAGTTAAATCAGCTTTGGGCGTCCTTGAGCCGCTTTCATATTGCGCCATACGAATATCGGCAGTCTTTTCAGGAAAACCCACCTGAATACCAAGATATTTTTGAGTCATACCTTTTAAATTTCTAAAGAAACGGATTCTTTCACCGATTGCCATTGTACTTCCTCCTAACGATCTGTTGATAATACATATTATACAGATACGCTTAGTGTGTGTCAAGATAACTAAAGCAAATAAATTTAATATTTTTTTAAAAACCACTTGACTTTACGGAATTTGCTTAGTATAATAATGATACAAACTTAAACTAATAGCGTTAAGTGTGTATAAAATTGAATAACCGTCGTACACCACGGTAATGGCGTACCCGCCCGGGCAAATCAGAAGGCGGTCAGAAAGTATTCCGACACGAAATAAAGAAATACAATATAAAACCAGCTGAAAGGGGTGATTTTATGACAGCAAATACTTTTATGAGCGTGGATGAGGTAGCTAATGAATTGGGTGTCTCCAAATCTTACGCTTACAAAATCGTACAAAGATTAAATGATGAATTAAAAGAAAAGGGATTTATTACAATCTCAGGACGAGTTAATAAACAATATTTTTTAGAGCGCACCTGTTACGGTGCAGCTGAGAAAGAGAGGTAATAAAAATGGCAGTTTATAAAGAAGAAAAAACAAACACTTGGCGTGTGATTTACCGATATACTGACTGGAACGGTGAACGAAAGCAGTCACAGAAACGAGGATTTAAAACTAAGCGTGAAGCACAAGTTTGGGAGCGAGAACAGCTCAATAAAATGGGTTCTGATTTAGATATGACTTTCAAAAGTTTTGTAGAGCACTATACCGAAGATATGAGAGTTCGTATTAAAGAAAATACTTGGGCAACCAAAGAACATATTATTGAATCAAAGCTGATGCCGTATTTCGGAAAGCTGAAAATGTGCAACATCACTGCTCAGCAAATCATCAGCTGGCAAAATGAGATGATGAACTATAAGGATGAAAACGGCAAAGGATACTCTCCTGTATATCTGAAAACAATCCATAATCAGCTCAGCGCAATTTTTAATCACGCTGCTAAGTACTACAATCTGAAAGAAAATCCGTGTGTGAAAGCCGGTAGTATGGGAAAGAAGAAAAACCGAGAAATGCTCTTTTGGACAAAAGAAGAGTATATGAAATTTTCAGAAGCAGTGATGGATAAGCCGATTTCTTTCTATGCCTTTGAAGTCCTTTACTGGACAGGCATTCGTGAGGGGGAACTTTTGGCTTTAACTCCTGCTGACTTCAATTTTGAGAAGTACACAATGACAATCAATAAGTCATTTCAGCATTTAAACGGCAGAGATTTAATCACTACGCCGAAAACAGAAAAAAGTAATCGAGTGGTCAGGATACCTAAGTTTCTCGCAGAAGAAATGCAGGAATATTTAAAATCACTTTATAACGTACAACCACAGGACAGAATGTTTCCGATTACAAAAAGCTATCTGTACCGTGAGATGCAAAGAGGCTCAAAGGAAAGCGGCGTAAAACGCATCAGAATACACGATATCCGACACAGCCACGTCAGTCATCTGATTGATTTAGGTTTTTCTCCTACGGCGATCGCCGACAGAGTAGGACACGAAAGTATCGATATTACGCTTAACTATGCACATCTGTTTCCGTCAAAACAAGCGGAAATGGCAGACAAATTAGATTTGGAAAGAGGTTATTAAAATGTCGGCAAAAAATGTAGACAGGAAAAATAGGTTTAGAAGTATTACGGTGGGGTTCAGAGTTTCGCCCGAAGAACAGGAAGAACTCAACAGAGCAGTTGCTCTTTCGGGACTACCGAAGCAGGAGTACTGTTACCGCAAGTGTATGGGGCGTGAGGTAGTAGTCCAGCCAAATCCGAGAGTTTATAAGGCGATGAAAACGCAGATGGCAGCTATCCTTGAGGAATTACACCGTATTGCGGCAGGTGAGAATGTCCAAACGGAACTGCTCGACACCATTGACCTTATCGCCTTCACAATGCACGGACTGAAAGGAGAGAATGCAAATGAATGATAAAAAAGAAATGACCGCCCAAACATCATCTGTTGGCGCAGATGAAAGGCAGTCATCATCTAAATGTAACACTTACAGTATACACAATAATGTCAGAAATATCAATGTTTTTCTTTTGAAAGGCGGTGGTATGAATGGCTGAACTTAAAATTATCAGTATGGATGAAGTACAGAGCAAGGAAGTAAACTGGCTTTGGTATCCATATATTCCATACGGAAAAATTACAATCATTCAGGGTGATCCCGGCGAGGGCAAAACAACTTTGGCATTAAGACTGGCGGCGCTTCTCTCTAAAGGAGAAGCACTGCCCTATGACGATACCGAGCGTGAGCCTGTAAAGATTATCTATCAAACTGCCGAGGACGGACTGGAAGATACCATCAATCCGAGATTGGAAGCGGCAGAAGCGGACTGTACGCAAATCAAAGTGATAGACGAATCGGAGGCGGCGCTCAGTATGCTGGACGAGCGCATTGAAAAAGCAATCATAGAAGTCGGCGCAAGGGTGGTAATTCTTGATCCGATACAGGCGTATGTCGGTGCTAATATCAATATGAACAACGCCAACGAAGTCCGTAATGTAATGGCACAGATTGGACGAATCGCAGAAAAATATGACTGTGCAGTTCTACTCGTCGGTCATATGAACAAAGGAAGCGGAAACAAATCTTCCTACCGTGGACTTGGCTCGATTGACTTTCAGGCTTCAGCAAGAAGTGTTTTGATTGTCGGGAGAATCAAAGACAGTCCGCAGGTTAGGGTAATGGTGCAGGACAAGTCCTCCCTTGCGCCCGAAGGCGAGCCGATTGCTTTTGAGCTGGATAGGGAAAACGGCTTTCGATGGCTTGGACATTACGATATATCAGTGGACGATTTACTCAGCGGGATTACGAGAGAAAAGAAATCTGAACAGGCGGAAAATTTAATCCTTGAGTATCTTTCAAAGGGCAAATATCCGCAGCAGGCATTGCTGAAGAAAGCACAGGCGGCGGGTATCTCCAAGCGTGTGCTGGACGAGGCAAAGAAAGCGCTGAATGTCCAATCGGTTAAGGAAGGCAGTCAGTGGTACTGGCAGCTTCCTGAAAAAACAGAGTGAAGCTTTTCAAGGTTGCAACATTGCAAAAGCTGAGACATCTGCAACCTTGCAATGTTCCTTTTTCAGGAAGTGATAAAGTTTGGACGGGGTTGCAAGGGCGTCCTTTTCAAAGGGTGCGGGTGTCCGGTGGACACCTCTGAGCCATTTGGCTCAGAAGCACCGACCGAGCCGGCAGGCGAGACCAGCCCTTGCTGGGGAGTTGTCCGCAGACAACGGGGCAACGCCCCATAACCCCCTCGGAGAGCCCACGACATCTTTGCAACCGTTAGGTTGAAAGTGTCATAGTGGGTTACGCACTTTGAAAAAGGTGCGTAACTGCGCTGCCCCACAATATCGCAAAATGAAGGGAGGGATACGAATGCCGAAAGGAAATTTCAGCGTTGCCCGTGTGGAAAAGCGGACGAGAGCGAGCGTTGGAAAGTTTGAACGGCACATTGAACGAAAAAATGAAAGCTATGAAAATATGAATGTTGATCTGTCACGCACGCCTATGAATGTTCATTTTCAAGGCTGTGGAGAGCTGACCTACAACGAACATCTGGACAGGCTGATTGCGGACGGAGTGGTATCCTTAAAGGGACTGAAACCAGACGCAACGGTCTTTAACGAGATGATTTTGGATGTAAATACAGACTATTTTGAGAGGAACGGCGGCTATGATTTCGCTTGCCGTTTCTATGAAGAAGCGTTCCATTTTGCAGAAAAGTTATATGGGAAAGACAATATTATTTCCGCAGTTATGCACGCTGACGAACTGAATATCGCTATGACCGAAAAGTATGGAAAGCCGGTTTATCACTATCATCTGCACATTATGGCGCTGCCCGTGGTGGATAAAGAGGTGCGCTGGTCGAAGCGCTGTAAAGATCCGGCGCTGGTGGGAACAGTGAAAGAGGTAATCCATCAGGTCAGTCATTCAAAGAAATGGAAATCGGAAAAAGCGCTGGACGAAAACGGAAATCCCGTACTCAATAGTAAAGGAAAATCCGTCTACCGTGCTTCATACAGCATTTTACAGGATAAGTTTTACGAATATATGAAAGAAGCAGGATTTGAGGGCTTTGACCGTGGCGAGAGAGGGAGTACAGCAGAAAATCTGACTTCTCTTGGATATAAAATCCAGCAGGACGAAAAAAGGCTGGCGGATATTGAACAGAAGATTGCCGCTGAACAAGTCCGATATAACGACAACCACAAGGCGTTTATGACTTTTACGGAGATCGACAGCTCTGGCAAAAAGTCTTTCACGGGCAAATACACGGTATCGGCTGAGGACTACGAAAAGCTGACAACGCTGGCAAAGCGCTGTTACTCGGCGGAATCTGAAGCGCAGCGGTTGAGAGAGGAAAACAGAAGCTTGTCCCGTCAAATCTGGTCGCTGCAAAGCGAGGTTTCAAAGTTAAGAACTGCGCTGCGGGAGCTGACCGAAAAGTGCAGACCATACCTTGAGGCGTTAAAGATTGCGCCACAAAAGGTCAAGGAGTTTATCAGCGGTATTCTTGAAAAATTCAAAAAGCAGGAAAAAAGTATTTATTATGAGTCGATTTCGGCTCGTGAACAACAGTCACCGGAGCGTGGAAAACGCTCTAAAAATAAAGATTACGAAAGGTAGAAAAAGACAATGTCAAAGACAATTTTTGAAGAAATGGGCGGCGCTTATGTACGGCAGGGAGATTATAATCTCCCCTGCCTGTCCTTACCCACCGAAAAAGAAAATAGACTTATCGGCGTATGGGGACAGCGACATCTGCGCTATCTTAAACAGCACCGCAAGGTGCTTTACACCAATCTGCTCACAAGCGGCAAGCTGGACAGTTATCTTGCGGATATTAACGAACAGGCGGAAGATATGTTTCTTCGACTGGTAGAGCAGATGGTGAATCGTGAGGGAGTGACCGAGCAGCTAAAGATGGAAAATCAAATGGAATGGGTTGGTAAAATGAATAACATTCATAGTAGATCAATAGAGATTGTAAATGCAGAACTGATTTACAGTTAAGCCGGAGCGGCGGCGAGGAAAACATTGCCGCCGTTTTTATGTATATGACTGAGAAATCAAAGATTTATGGTATAATTCTAAAAGAGTTATTTTTTAAGACCAGCGCCGCAAAAAACGTACTTAATAGGTGAAAGCGCTTTTAGATCAAATGAGGGAGGTGAACAACATGGATGATCTGAGAATCATAGAACTCTACTTT